>Ga0105103_10000641_pt1 | contig 19768 bp, 18 predicted proteins | sample PPLLaktember2015_2_FD_79107 | JGI IMG/M metagenome (GOLD analysis project Ga0105103, IMG submission 79107) | Freshwater sediment microbial communities from Prairie Pothole Lake near Jamestown, North Dakota, USA - PPLs Lake P7 Core (6) Depth... | ecosystem: Environmental > Aquatic > Freshwater >...
CAGGCCGGCCGCAGGATCTCATCGATCAGCCGGGTATGTTCGCCCGCCTGTTCGCCGGGAAGGTGACCGGCGCCGTCTCGCGCTAGAAGGCTCCAGAACATGAAGCAGACATGGATGGTCGTGGCAGGATGCCTGGTGCTGCTGGCCGGCCTGGCGGCCTCGGAGCATGCCCTGGCACAAAGGGCAACGCCGGAGCGCGGGGGAGTGCCTCGCTTCGAGGTGGATCCGCAGTGGCCGACCATCCCGGCGCAATGGGCGCTGGGCCAGGTGGCGGGCCTCGACGTGGACTCGCGCGATCACGTCTGGATCGTCCAGCGGCCCTGGTCGCTGCAAAGCGACGAGAAGGCGCAGAACCCCGAGGCAGCATGCTGCACGGCGGCGCCGCCCGTCATGGAGTTCGATGCCGCCGGCAACTACGTTCAGGGGTGGGGTGGCGAGGGCGACGGCTTCGAGTGGCCCGCTGACGAGCACACCATTCACGTCGACCACAAGGACAACGTCTGGATCTCGTCGGCCGGGGGGCCGCGCATGAGCACCCGCAAGGAGAACCATATTCTGAAGTTCTCGCGCGCGGGGCGATTCCTGCTGCAGGTGGGGCGCCGCGGTATGAGTCAGGGCAGCCTCGACACCCGCAACTTCAACAACGCCGCCGACATCTTCGTCTACGCCAGGACCAACGAAGTGTTCGTGGCCGACGGCTACCTGAACCGGCGGATCATCGTGCTCGATGCCGACACCGGGGCGTTCAAGCGGATGTGGGGCGCCTACGGCAACGTGCCGGACGATGCGGCGCCCAACCAGCTGACGGACGAGGGGCCGGGCCCCCAGCAGTTCAACCTGGTGCACGGCGTTCGGGTGTCGGACGATGGCCTGGTCTACGCTGCCGATCGCCGCAACAACCGCGTGCAGGTGTTCACGCTGGACGGCAGGTTCCAGCGAGAGATTTTCGTGGAGCGGAAGACGAAGCTCCTGGGCACGTCGTTTTCCATCGCGTTCTCGCGGGACGCCGGTCAGCGGTACCTGTTCCTCGCGGATGCGGGGAACGGCAAGGTGCGGATGTTCGATCGGCGCACGCTGGAGGAAGTGGGCAGCATCGGCCGCATCGGCCGCTATGCCGGACAGTTCGTCTTCCTGCACAATGTTGCGGTGGATTCCTCCGGAAATCTCTACACGGCGGAAGTCGGGGGCGGCCGCCGCGTGCAGAAGTTCCTGTTGTCGCGCCCGTAATTCTTCAAGCATGAGTGCTGCATTGAGACGACCGATTCGATTCCTGCTGATTGCCCTTGCGCTGTCGAGCGCGGTGCTCGATGCTCAGACCGCCCGCCCACACCTGCCGCCGCTCGACCGGGTCCTGCCGAAGCGGGCGGAGACGATCTACCGCGCCGTGGCGCCCCGTGTCGAGGCGGACGCCGCCATGGACCTCGTGAGCCGCATGGCCCCGCTCTGGCGGGTGGCCGGAAACCCGCACTTCGATCAGTCGCTCGAGTGGATCGAGGCGCAACTGTCGGCAGCGGGGATCGCCACGCGCTACGAGACCATAGAAAGCGCCAGCCGGGGCTGGGAGATGCGCGAGGCGGTGCTGCGCCTTGACGAGCCCGACGGTGAGATCGTGCTGTCCAGGGAGCAGGACCGCGTGCCGCTGGCGATCAACTCGTTCTCCACGCAGCCGGAAGGGGCGAGCTTCCCGCTGGTGGATGTTGGCAAGGGGACCGACGCGGGTGACTATCAGGGCAAGGACGTCACCGGCGCCGTCGTCCTGGCTGACGGGACCATCGGCAGCGTGTGGAACGAGGCGGTGAAGGGCCGCGGTGCGGCCGGCGTCATCTCCACGCAGATTGCCGCCTATACCCGCCCGGAGACCACGCCCGAGGTGTTGCAGTGGGGGAGCATCCCGTTCGATCCGGAGAACGTGTCCTTCGGCTTCAAGGCCACGCCGCGCGCGGCCAGGCGCTTGCGCGAGCGGCTGGCTGGCGGCGCGGTGCGTGTGCACGTCCGCGCCGAGTCAGTGTTCCACCGACGGCCGGTGCGCACACTCGTGGCGGAAATCCCTGGCACGCGCTGGCCCGAGGATCGCGTCGTGCTCGTCGCCCACGTGCAGGAGCCCGGCGCCAACGACAACGCCAGCGGGAGCGGAACGCTGCTGGCCGCGGCCGTGGGGATGCAGCGCGCCATCACGGAAGGCGCGATTCCAGCGCCGGCCAGGACCATCACCATGCTGTGGGGCGACGAGATCCGGGCCAGCAGCGCGTGGATCGCCGCCGATCCGCTGCGGGCGATTCGCGTCGTCGCGATGATGTCGCTCGACATGACCGGTGAGGACACCGCCAAGACCGGCGGTACGTTCCTCATCGAAAAGGGCCCTGACCCGTCGGCGGTCTGGGATCGCCCATCGGACCCTCATACCGAGTGGGGAGCCAGCGAGGTGGATCCCGCACTGGTGCGCGGTACCTTCCTGAACGACCTGCACCTGGGCGTGGCGCTCCGGCGCGCGCGCGATACGGACTGGGTGGTCAGGACCAACCCCTACGAGGGCGGCAGCGACCACACGTCGTTCACGCGCGTCGGCGTGCCCGCGCTCCTCAACTGGCACTTCACCGATCGCTATTACCACACCAACCTCGACACGATCGACAAGGTGAGTGCGGCGACGATGGGCCATGTGGCGGTGGTGGTGGGCACGACAGCTATGTTCGTGGCGTCGGCCGATCAAGACGACGTGAAGCCCCTGGAGCGCCTGCTGAAGCGGGCACGCAGCGCGCGCATGGCGACCGAGGGGCGCAACGACGCCAGCTCGGAGATCCGGAACGCCTGGGAGACGTGGTACGAGCAGGCGCTGTTGAGCACGGCTCGCCTGGCGGGCCCGGCCCGGTAAAGGAGAGGTCATGCACACGTGGACACGACGTGGTTGGCTTCGCACGGCGGTGGCCGCTCCGTTCGGGCTGATGGCGGCGTCGGGACGGCGGGTGCACTCGGCATCGTCTCAAGCAACGGGCCTGGCAGATTACGGCGCCGGGACGCTTCCCGCTGGAGTCCGTTCGCGCGTGGTGTCCGGCGTCAACGGCATCGCGATGCACGTGCTCGAGGCGGGATATGAATCGACCGGACGTCCCGGACTGCTGCTGGTGCACGGATTTCCAGAGCTGGGCTACAGCTGGCGCAAGGTGATGGTTCCACTCGCGGAGGCCGGGTATCACGTGATGGCTCCGGATCAGCGCGGCTACGGGCGCAGCGGCGGCACCGATGTGAAGTACGACGACGACTTGACCCCGTTCTCCACCTTGAACCGCGTGCGCGACATGCTGGCGCTGACCTCGGCGCTCGGGCATCGGTCGCTGGTCGGCGTGGTGGGGCACGACTTCGGCTCGCCGGTTGCCGCGTGGTGCGCACTCACGCGTCCGGACGTGTTCCGGTCCGTGGTCATGATGAGCGCGCCATTCGGTGGCGGTGCGCGATTGGCGTTCAACACCGCCAACGCGCCGCCAGCGCCAGCGCCGGCGGCGCCGGCTCCGGATATGGACGCGGGCCTCGCGGCCCTCACGCCTCCGCGCAAGCACTATCAGACCTATTACACGACGCGCGAGGCCAACGAGAACATGTGGCGCGCGCCGCAGGGCGTGCACGCGTTCCTGCGCGCCTATTACCACGCGAAGAGCGCCGACTGGCCGCAGAACGCACCGTTTCCGCTGGCGGCCAATACCCCCGAGGAGTTCGCGAAGCTGCCGCGCTACTACGTGATGGACAAGGACAAGGGGATGGCGGAGCAGGTGGCTGCCGACATGCCCACCGCCGCACAGATTGCTGCGTGCCGTTGGCTGCCCGATCGGGAGCTGGCGGTGTATGCGGCGGAGTACGGCCGGACGGGGTTCCAGGGAGGACTGCAGTCCTATCGCGTGGGCCGCGTGCCGCGGCTGTCCGCCGAACTGCAGCTGTTCGCCGGGCGCACCATCGATGTACCCGCGGCGTTCATCTCGGGGAAGAGCGACTGGGGAGTGTTTCAGCGCGCGGGGAGCTACGAGGCCATGCAGAAGACGGCGTGCACGAAGTTCGTGGGCGCGCATCTGCTCGACGGCGCCGGACACTGGGTGCAGCAGGAGCAGCCCGCGCGGGTGGCGGCCCTGGTGGCGGAGTTCCTCCGGCAGCAGCGCGGTCAGGGCGCGTAGCGTGAAAATCCCGTCGGGCGCCCTTTCCGTCGAGGCGCTCCGTCCCCGCACGGCACAGGGCATCCGCATCGTCGTCGTCGACAGCGGCGTGCACCCCGTGCATCCGCACATCGGCGGCGTGGCGGACGGAGTGAGCGTGGACGCAGAGGGAACGCTGTCGGACGACTTCATCGATCGGCTGGGACACGGCACCGCCGTCACGGCGGCGATTCGCGAGAAGGCGCCCCAGGCGGAGATACTCGTCGCCAAGGTGTTCGACCGCCGCCTCGAGACCACGGCCGCTGCACTGGTGTCCGCCATCCGCTGGGCGGTGGCGTGCAAGGCGCATCTCATCAACCTGAGTCTGGGCACCAGAACGGCAGCGCACGCGGAGATGCTGGCCGAAGCGGTGCGCGACGCCCGCGCGGCGGGGGCATGGGTGGTCGCTGCCGGTGAGCACGAGGGCGTCCGGTGGCTGCCGGGCACGCTGGCCGGTGTCGTCTCGGTGGGGCTCGACTGGTCGCTGCCTCGAGACCAGTGCGTCGTGGACGTGGACGCGGACGGCGAGGTCCGTGTCAGGGCCTCGGGGTTCCCACGTCCCATTCCCGGCGTACCGCCGGAACGCAATCTGAAGGGGCTGAGTTTTGCCGTCGCGAATGCGACCGGGCTGCTCGCGCTAGCGTTGCAGGGCGACTTCTAGCTGCGGGCCCGGCGTCAGCGGCATCCGTCCGTCAGGGTAGATCGCCGTCAGCTGATCGCCGACGATCTCCAGCGCCGAGGCGCGGCCCTGATAGGACGAGGCCAGCATGCCGGTGTCGATCAGCACCACGCTGCCACCCAGCCGCGTCACGATGCGGCGCGTCTGCTGCGGCGTGTGCCCGACGACAATCCGGCGGATCTTGTGACGGGAGAGGAAGCCGGCGACCGGCTCGCGGAGCGAGGCTTCGGGTGCAGCCGCGTAGCCTCGGTACCAGAGAGGGCCGCTCTCGTCGAGCAGGTGCCAGTCTCCGATCATGATGACCTCCGCGCCCTCGCGCAGGACGTCGAGGTCGAACCCCGTGAAGTCCGGCTGCTCGCCCGTCTCTTTGGCCGCCGCGGCGATGGCGTTGACCGCGCGGATTTCGCCCGCGGCCACCTGCAGCATCTCGTTGAGCGAGAAGAAGGGAAGGGCCAGCCGCTTGTCGACGAGCCGCTGATAGAAGCGATCGACCCGTTCGAGCTCGGTGGCGACGCGCGCCTCCACCTGGGAGACCTGCAGATCCGTTGCCGGATCGGGACCGGCGTGCATGAAGAGCGTGCCGTTGACGGTCACCGACACGTCGCGTTTCCGGAGCCAGGCTCCGTAGCGGCCTTTCGGGCCGAAGGCTTCGCGATACTCGAGCCAGCCCAGTGGGTGCGCGGCCATCCAGGCCTCGCGCGGAACGGTGTAGACCTCGGGCACCGTGGGACGCACCCGGGCTCGGGCCTCTGCCAGCGAGACGTAATCGCGGTACGCGCGCTCGCGGCGGTTCTCGGACTCCGCATCAGCGAAGGTCTCGAAAATGGCCGGCGTCGCGTCGCGCAGCTCGCCAATCATGTTCATCACTTCGTGGTTGCCCAGTAGCGTGATGACACGGCCTTTCGACCTGGCGGCCTCTCGTTCCAGGTCCATCAACAGGTCCAGCACCGCGCGCACGCCCGGTCCGCGGTCGGTGTAGTCGCCGGTCTGCACCAGGGTGGCGGTCCCGCCGACCCATCGCTTCTCGGCGTCCACCAATTGGGCCTTCTGAAGGATGTCGACGAAGGCGTCGAGTGCCCCGTGGATGTCTCCGATGGCCAGCACCCGCGGCGGGGTCGATTGGGCGGCGGTGACGCCGACGGCCAGCGAGGTCAGGACGATGGCAAGGGCAACCCGGAGTTGGCTCATGCGGTGAATTCGAGCCTACCAGAAGTCCGGAGCATCTGGTCGGAGCGGGATTGAGGCCGGTTGGACGGTGGTTTTGGGTGATTTCCTCCCGGAAGAAGATTTCTGTTGCACCTTTTGAGTAGTTGAGCGTACTCTAACGGACAAATCATGGCTCCAGTTGACAAGCACATCCTGGCGCTTCTGGGACTCAATCCCGATCGCCCCTCCAACACTCTGGGCCGTCGTGCCGGGTCGCGCATCCGGATGCTGCACGGCGGCACGAACAACTCGGCGGCGCCCAGACCCACCGAAGATCGTCGTCGCGCGGAGCGGCTGGCTCCGGAGCAGACGAAGTGGGCCGATGCGGCGCGCCTCCGGCCTGGCCTGGACGTGCGCGTGGTGGACATCGGCACGCGCGGCGTGCTGCTCGAAACCAGCGTGCGGCTGCACATCGGGCAGCGCATGGAGATTACGCTCCAGGCCAGCGACACCGGGCTGCGCCTGGATCTGGCGGGGACGGTCCGCCGATGCCACATCGCGAACCTGAACCCGCTGACCTATCGCGGCGCGCTGGAGTTCGACACCAGCATCGAGCTGCAGGCACTGGAGCCCTTCATGGCTTCCACCGCGCTCAGCGCCTGATTTTCTCTCGCCTCGCTTCCCCCTCCGGCAACGCCCGTTGCCAGGTGGTCAACGGGCGTTACCTGCATGCCTGACGCGATTTCCTTCGGGAGATCGCCCGGGGCGTTGTTCAGCGCGCAACCAGCGTTGTCATCGGGCATGCTGGCCGCGCCTGCGCTCAGGCGCGCCGAGCCGCGCAACTGACGTGGCTCCAACCACTTGGCGCGTCCATACCCATCTGGTGCCTCTCTTGCTCTGGTGAGCGGTGACCGGTACGGCACTGGCACATCGCTGGCGCCCTGACCTCCGCTCGCAACCGCCAGAGCCGTCCGGTCACACCCGCACATGTCGTGCGACTGGAGGATCCATGACGAAGAGAGTGCTTGTTGGCCTGTTGATGGGGGTGCTGCTCGCGACGGCCGCACCCAACGCGGTGGCACAGCAGCCGGCCGCGGCGGCGAAGGCCGCCGCCCTCGATCTGAACAGCGCGAGCGTGACCGATCTCGAGTCACTGCCCGGGGTGGGGCGCCGCACCGCCGAACGCATCATCGAGTACCGCCAGAAGAACGGCTCCTTCAAGAAGATCGAAGAGCTGATGAACGTCAAGGGCATCGGCGAGAAGAGCTTCCTGAAGCTGAAGCCGCTCATTGCGGTGTCACCGAAGACGGAGAAGGCGGGTGGGCTCCGCTAGCGAGCGCGGCGTGGCGCTGGCCGACGTGCTGGCCGCCACGGCGCTCACCGCGCTGCTGTCGGCGACCACCATCCCGGTGGTCGCCGGCGCGCTCGAGAACGAACACACCCGCGCCGGCGCGCAATACCTCGGCGCCGTGCTGCAGCAGGCGCAGCTGGACGCGCTTCGACGCGGCACGTTCGTCGCGCTGCGATTCACCACCGGCCCCGTCGACACCGAGTGGCAGGCGTTCGCCGATGGCAACGGCAACGGCGTGCTCGCTCGCGAGATCGAGCAGGGCATCGACCTCGCACTCGGACCGGCCGATCGCATCGGTGCGCACTCTCGTCAGGTGTCACTGCGAATCAACCAGGCGGTGCCAGACATCAGCGGTAGTGGGGTGCTCGCCACCGGCTCGGATCCCGTGCGCATCGGTCGAAGCACGCTGCTGTCGTTCAGTCCCACCGGCAGCGCCACCGCGGGCACGCTATACGTGAGTGCGCCCCGCGGGCCGCAGATGGCCATACGCATCACCGGTCCCACGGGTCGCGTCCGCGTCCTGCGCTACGACACGGGAGCGGGCACATGGCTCCCGTAACCGCGGTCGCCATCGAGAGACGCCGGCAGCGACGGCGGGCAGCGGAGGAGTCCGGCTGGAAGGGCGACGCCGTACTCCGCCCAGGACTTCTCGTTCACGTCGTCGACATCAGTCAGGACGGCGTGCTGCTCGAATCCCCAGCGCGGCTCCGGCCAGGGCGGCGAGCGGAACTGCAGTTGACCACGCTCGAAGGCGATTCGCACCCCATCATCCTTGGCCGAATCACGCGGTGCGCGGTCGTCGGCGTCAGCCCCATCGTGTTTCGAGGGGCGATTGTGTTCGACGACCCGCTTCCCAACAGGTCGCCTGAAGAGTAGTAACTACCCGTGTCTGAAACGGCTCAACAGGCGAACGGGTAGTACTTACCCGTTCAGGCGTTCGTCACTTGGGGCAGACGCGAAATTATCGAGGAAATTCGCAGTTCGAAAACGTGGAACCGGCTGGCACTGGCCTTGGAGTTGGACCCAGCGCCGATCACAAGGGAGGAACCTGGGTATGGACTCTTCAGCCGCCATCGCTTTCCACCGGCACCCACGACGTGCCGACCGACGCCCCGGGATGCACGCGCTCGTCCGGCAGCTGGCCGCCGAGCTGGCGGCGACGCCTGGTATCGCCGATCTGGGCAGTGCCCTTGCGTCCCGGCTGCGTGCGCTCGCGCACGTCAGGCACGTTCAAATCACCGAGGTGCCGATCCAGTCGCCTCTGCGGGCCGGGCATCCCGTCATGACGCACGACTATGCCGCGTTCGCCGTGCCCACGCGTTCGGGCCGGCAGCTGGTGATGGAGGTGTCGTTTCTGCCGGGATCGGTGCCCGACGACTGGACGTGCCAGCTGCTCGAGACCGCGGCCAGCCTCGCGGCCATCGCGTTCGAGGTGGAGCGTGGCGCGCCGAATACCTCGGCCACGCTGTCGCCGCACCGGGGCGATGTCGGGCCGCTGATAGGCGCCAGCGAGGTGATGCAGGCCCTGAGGGAGCGGCTCGAGCGCGTCGCCTCCACCGACTTCACCATCCTCATCGAGGGCGACAGCGGAGTGGGGAAGGAACTGGTGGCGCGTCAGATCCACGCCTGCAGCCGGCGACGGCAGGGGCCGTTCGTCGCCATCAACTGCGCGGCGCTCGTGGAGACGCTGATCGAAGCCGAGCTGTTTGGCATCGAGGAGCGTACTGCCACGGGCGTGAGGGGCCGCCGCGGCAAGTTCGAGCACGCCGATGGTGGCACGCTGTTTCTGGACGAGGTCTCCGACCTGTCGCTGTCGGCGCAGGCCAAGCTGCTCCGCGCCATTCAGGACCTCACTGTCGAACGGGTCGGGGGAACGGGCGGCCGGCGCGTGGACGTTCGGATTGTGGCGGCGACCAACCGCAGCCTCGCGGGTCTCGTCGCGCACGGCCTGTTCCGCGCGGACCTGTTCTATCGCTTGAGCGGCGTGGAGGTGCTGGTGCCGCCGCTGCGGCTGCGAAAGTCGGACATCCTGGAGCTGACCCAGTACTTCCTGACCAGGCACCAGTCTCGCGGGCGCTACACGATGACGCCCGCGGCCGTCGACGCCCTCATGGCATACGACTGGCCCGGCAACGTCCGCGAACTGGAGCGCATGATCGAGGGCGCCGTGGCCATCGCGGAGTCACGCCTCATCCGGCTCGACGACCTGCCGGCCAGTCTTCGCGGCGACTACGCCGACATCCTGATGCCGTGCGCGCAAGACGACGAGTCGATGCGGTCGTGGGGCAGCCGCTACGCGCGCCTGATGCTCGAGAAAAGCCGCGGCAACAAGCGCGAGGCGTGTCGACGGCTCGCGATTTCGTATCACACGCTGAACGCGTACCTGCGATTCCAACCCGGCCAGCGGCTGGCGGGGGCACGTCCGGCCCGCGCCGCCCTGCCCGCCGCACCGCTCGTCCAGCAGCGCGGGGCGTAGCGGCGATTCAGCCGGGCCACGTCAGGGGTGGCGTGGCCCGGTTCAGGGCGGTCCGAAATCTTGATTCTGGGGGGGCGGCATAGTACCGTGTGGTGTCTCGCGGCAAATACGCGCGGGCCCTCCTGATACCCCATGACCGAATCGGCTACGGCTTCTCTCAAAAGAACCCCGCTCCACGCCTCGCACGTTGCCCTTGGCGCCCGCATGGTGCCCTTCGGCGGCTGGGACATGCCCGTGGAGTACTCCGGCATCACAGCCGAGCACATGGCGGTGCGCACCACGGCCGGGCTCTTCGACGTCTCGCACATGGGCGAGGTCGAGATTGCCGGCAAGGGCGCGCTCGAAGCGGTCCAGCACCTCTCGTCCAACGACGCCTCCAGGCTCCAGGTCGGGCAGATTCAGTATTCCGCCCTCACGACGCCGGAAGGCACCTTCGTGGACGACCTGCTGGTCTACCGCTTTGGCCCGTCGCACTACCTGCTGGTGGTGAACGCCGGGAACATCGACAAGGACGTCGCCTGGATCACGGCGCGAGCCAAGGAGGCGGTGCCGGACATCGCGGTCGTGAACTCCAGCGACCGCTACGCGCTCATCGCCATCCAGGGGCCGAAGTCGGAGGAGATCCTCCAGACGCTCACGGCCATCGACCTGCCGGCGATCAAGTACTACTGGTTCGCGCACGGCGAGATCGCCGGGATCCGCGGCACGGTCTCACGCACCGGCTACACCGGCGAGGACGGCTTCGAGGTGATGGTGCCGGCGGCGATGGCGCCCCGTGTGTGGGATGCGCTGCTGCAGGCCGGCAAGCCCGCAGGCCTGATCCCCGCCGGCCTCGGCGCGCGCGACACGTTGCGCCTGGAAGCGGGGATGCGCCTGCACGGCAACGACATCGACGAGACCAGCACGGTCGTCGAGGCCGACCTCGGCTGGATCGTCGGCTGGAAGAAGGACGCGTTCCTCGGCCACGACGTGCTGCACGCACAGAAGGCCAACGGCGTCTCGAAGAAGATCGTCGGCTTCGAGATGGTAGAGCGCGCCATCGGGCGCCACGGTTACCCGGTGCTCCACAACGGCCAGCAGGTCGGCGTCGTCACCAGCGGCACCCAGACGCCGTTCCTGAAGAAGGCGATTGGCATGGCCTACCTGCCGCCGGCCCTCGCCGCGCCCGGCACCGAGATCGAAATCGACATCCGAGGCCGCCGGGCCAAGGCGGTGGTCGTGCCGCTGCCGTTCTATAAGCGCGAGAAGAAGGCCTAGGGCAGAACCCTAGAACCGAGAACACTGGAACCTCCGAACCCGAGAACCCGCGAGCCCCTATGTCCTACCCAACCGACCTCAAGTACACCAAAGACCACGAGTGGATCCGCCTCGAAGGCGACACGGGCGTCATCGGCATCACCGACTTCGCGCAGCAGCAGCTGGGCGACGTGGTGTACGTGGAACTGCCCGCCGAAGGCACCATGCTGACCGCGGGTCAGGTGTTCGGGACCATCGAATCGGTGAAAGCGGTCTCGGAGCTCTTCGCGCCGGTCACGGGCGAAGTGATCGAAGTGAACAGCGGGCTGAAGGACAAGCCCGAGGACGTCAACGGCAAGCCGCACGACACCTGGATGGTCAAGGTGAAAATGTCCAACGCCAGCGAGGCGGCCTCTCTGCTGGACGCGGCCGCCTACGAGGCGCTGCTGGCCAAGTGAGCACCACCTTCGAACCGCTGGACACTTTCGCTCCCCGCCACATCGGCCCGCGTGGCGCGGACCGTGACGCGATGCTGAAGGCCGTTGGCGCCTCCTCGCTCGACGCGTTGATCGACGAGGTCGTGCCGGCCAGCATTCGCCTGGCGAAGCCGCTGTCCCTGCCGCCCGCGGAAAGCGAATCCACCTATCTCGCCCGGCTCGACAGCCTCGCCCGCAAGAACCGCGTCTGCCGCAGCTACATCGGCCTCGGCTATCACGACACGCTCACGCCCAGCGTGATCAAGCGATGCGTGTTCGAGAATCCCGGCTGGTACACGCCCTACACCCCGTATCAGGCCGAGATCGCCCAGGGCCGCCTGGAATCGCTGCTCAACTTCCAGACGATGGTGACGGACCTCACCGGGATGGAAGTGGCCAACGCTTCGCTGCTCGACGAGGGCACGGCGGCTGGCGAAGCGATGACGCTGCTGCACCGCGTGCAGGGCAAGAAGCTTGGCGATCACGCTGGCGTGTTCCTGGTGTCGGACCGCGTGTTCCCGCAGACGCTGGACGTGCTCCGCAGCCGCGCCGAACCGCTCGGCATCGAGCTGCGCGTGGGGCCGGCCGACGCGATGAACTTCGACGGCCCGGTCTTCGGCGCCCTCGTGCAGTATCCCGACGAGACCGGCCGGCTGGACGACCTCAAGGGCTTCATCGCCCGCGCGCACGCCGCGGGCGCGCAGGTGGCCGTCGCCACCGACCTGCTGGCGCTCGCCATCTGCACGCCGCCTGGCGAGATGGGCGCCGACATCGTGTTCGGCAACTCGCAGCGGTTCGGGGTGCCGATGGGCTTCGGTGGGCCGCACGCGGCGTTCTTCGCCACGAAGCAGGACCACGTGCGCCACATGCCGGGCCGCATCATCGGTGTCTCGGTGGACGCGCAGGGGCACCGGGCTTATCGCATGGCACTGCAGACGCGCGAGCAGCACATCCGCCGCGAGAAGGCGACGTCGAACATCTGCACCGCGCAGGCGCTGCTGGCCAACATGGCGGCGATGTACGCGGTGTATCACGGGCCGGACGGGCTGCGCGCCATCGCGTCGCGCGTCCACGCGATGGCCACCGCCCTGCACCACGCGCTGACGGCGCTGGGCTACACGCAGGAGAACGCGCACTTCTTCGATACCCTGCGCATCACGACTGACGCGGCCCAGGCGACGGCCATTCACGCCGCGGCCGAGGCGAAGGGCGTCAACTTCCGACGCGCCGGCGACACCGGCATCGGCATCTCGCTCGATGAGACCGTCACCGCCGCCGACCTCGGCGACATCGTCGAGGTGTTTGCCTTGGCGGCGGGGAAGCAGGTGGGCACGCTGACGCCGCCCGCGGATGCGATGGCGGATCTGCCGGCGTCGCTGCGCCGCACCACGCCGTACCTGACGCACCCCGTGTTCAACGCGCATCGCTCGGAGACCGAGATGATGCGCTACATCCGCAGCCTCGAGCGCAAGGACATCGGCCTCGACACCTCGATGATCCCGCTCGGCTCCTGCACCATGAAGCTGAACGCGGCCACCGAGATGTACCCGGTGTCCTGGCCGGCGTTCTCGCGCATGCACCCGTTCGCGCCGGCGAGCCAGACCGCAGGCTATCGGCAGGTGTGCACCGAACTCGAAGCCGCGCTGTGCGAGGTGACGGGCTTTGCAGCGGTGTCGCTGCAGCCCAACTCCGGCGCCCAGGGCGAGTTCGCCGGTCTCGCCGTGATCCGCGCCTATCACCAGGCTCGCGGCCATGGTCACCGGGACGTGGTGCTGATTCCCGCCTCCGCGCATGGCACCAATCCGGCCAGCGCGATCATGGCGGGCTTCCGCGTCGTCGTCGTTGGCACGGCCGCGAACGGCAACGTCGACGTCGCGGACCTGAAGGCCAAGGCGGCGGCGAACGCCGACACGCTGGCGGCGCTGATGGTCACCTATCCGTCCACGCACGGCGTGTTCGAAGATGCCATCAAGGAGATCTGCGACGTCGTGCACCAGCACGGCGGGCAGGTCTACATGGACGGCGCCAACATGAACGCGCAGGTGGGGCTGACCAGCCCCGCAGCGATTGGCGCGGACGTGTGCCACCTGAATCTGCACAAGACGTTCGCCATCCCGCACGGTGGCGGCGGTCCGGGTATGGGCCCGATCGGTGTGGCGACGCACCTGGCGCCGTACCTGCCGGGCCACCCGCTCGTGAAGGTCGGCGGCGAGCACCCGATTGCCGCGGTGTCCGCAGCCCCGTGGGGCAGCGCCAGCATCCTGCTGATCTCCTACGGCTACGTGCGGATGCTGGGCGGCGACGGCATGACCGACGCCACGCGTCACGCCATCCTGAACGCCAACTACATCAAGGCGCGGCTGGAGCAGCACTACCCGGTGCTCTACACGCGCGAGAACGGGCGCGTCGCGCACGAGATGATCTTCGACCTGCGCGCCTTCAAGGCGAAAGGCGTGGACGAGACCGACGTCGCCAAGCGGTTGATGGACTACGGCTTCCACGCGCCCACGGTGTCATTCCCGGTGGCCGGCACGATCATGATCGAGCCGACCGAGAGCGAACCGAAGGCCGAACTCGATCGCTTCTGCGAGGCGCTGATCGCCATTCGTCAGGAGATCGAAGAGGTGGTGACCGGTGCGGTGGACCCGAAGGACAACGTCCTGAAGAACGCGCCTCACACCTCGGCCGTCGTCACGGCCGACGCCTGGAGCCATCCCTACTCGCGCGAAAAAGCGGCGTTCCCGCTGCCGTGGGTGAAGGCCAGCAAGGTGTGGCCCACCGTGGGTCGTATCGACAATCCATACGGCGATCGCAACCTGATGTGCGTGTGCCCGCCGATGGAGACCTACGCCTAGCGCGCCAGCGCCCGGCGCCTGTATTCGACCAACAGGCTCGTCGTCGTCGGGCCGGGAACACCGGATCCGACGACGCGATCGCCCACCTCCACGATCGGGACGATCTCCTTGGTGGTGCTCGTGAAGAACGCCTCGTCGGCCTCGAACAGATCGTGGTCGAACAGCGTCACTTCCTCCATCGCGAGGCCCAGCGCGCGGCCCACATCCAGCACGAAGGCACGGGTGATGCCCGCCAGCAGACCCGCCTCGAGCGGCGGGGTCTTGACGACGCCTCCCTTGACGATGAAGAGGTTGGACTGCGCGCACTCGGCCAGTTCGCCGCGATAGTTCCGGAACACGGCTTCGGCCGCGTGCGCCTTGATCGCCTGCTGCATCCCAAGCGCGTTGTTGATCAGATTGTTGCTCTTGATGAGCGGCGAGACGGAGTCCGGGTGGTTGCGGACCACGTGCTCGACCATCACCACGCGCACACCCTTCTGGTAGGTGTCCTCGGGCGTGACCGGCAGGGGCCTGGCGATGATCACCAGCGACGGCTCCGGGCACGCGGCCGGGTCGTAGGTGATCTCGCCGACGCCCCGGGTCAGCAGCAATCGGAGGTAGGCCTCGCCGCGTCCCGGGCCGAGTCCTGCGGCATCCATGGTGGCAAGGCTGCGACCGAGGATCTCGCTATCCGAGAACGGCACATTCAGGTGAATACGCCCCGCGGACGCCCGCAGGCGCGTCATGTGCGGCCCGAACAGGAAGGGCTGCCCGCCGTAGGTGCGGAACACCTCGTAGACGCCCTCGCCATAGAGGAAGCCGTGATCGTAGACGGGGATGACGGCGCTGGCCGCGTCGGTGATGCGTCCGTTGACGTTGACGAAAGCGGGCATGGCACCGGATCGTACTCCAGACGGCGGCGCCCTCGCGCCGCGCTCGACTGGGATAGGCTGTAGGCACGCATGAGAATCCTGAACGCCAAGCAGATGCGGGAAGCCGATCGCGCCACGATTGCCGACGTCGGGTTGCCGTCGATTGTGCTGATGGAGAACGCGGGCCGTCAGGTGGTGGCGGCGCTGGAGTCGCTGTACGACGACCTCAACGACCAGCGCGTGGCGATCATCGCCGGCAAGGGCAACAACGGCGGTGACGGGTTCGTGGTCGCGAGGACGCTGCATCAGCGCGGCGTCGATGCCACGGTCTTCCTCGTTGGGCAGGTCGCGGAGGTGAAGGGCGATGCCCGCGTCAATCTCGACATCCTCGGGCGGCTGGGGGTCACCGTCGTCGAAGTGGCGGACGAGGGGTCGTGGGAACTGCACTTCTCGGAGGTCAGCCAGCACGATCTGATCATCGACGCGCTGTTCGGCACGGGACTGTCGACCGCGCTGAAGGGATTGCACCAGACGGTGGTGGCCGATCTCAACGGGAGCGGCCTGCCCATCGTCTCCATCGATCTGCCGTCGGGGCTGTCGGCGGACACGCCTGAACTGATCGGCGACTCGGTCGACGCCACGGTGACCATCACGCTCGCGGCACCCAAGCTGCCGCTGATCCTGCCGCCGGCCGAACAGAGGTCGGGCGAGGTGGTGATTGCGGACATCGGCATTCCCCTCGGCGTGATCGATCAGCTCGATGGGCCGCGCATCGAATTGATCACCCGCGACCAGTTGCGGATGCTGATTCCGCCGCGTGCCACCGACGCGCACAAGGGCGACTTCGGCCGCGTGCTGATCGTTGCCGGATCGGTGGGGAAGACCGGGGCAGCCGCACTGGCGGCGCAGGGCGCGCTGCGTTCGGGCGCCGGCCTCGTGACGGTAGCGTGCCCCAGATCGTGTCAGCCGATCGTCGCGGCCTACGGCATGGAGTACATGACCGAGCCGCTCGACGAAACGGCCACGGGAACCGTGCATTTCGCGGCCGCGGAAACGGTGCTGGGACTGACCGCCGACGTGATGGCGGTGGGCCCGGGCCTGGGCCGCGGCGAAGGGGTGTCCACGTTCGTGCGCGAGTTGGTGGAGAAGGGCGAGATGCCGCTGGTGCTCGATGCCGATGCACTGAACGCCTTTGCCGACGAGCCCGCGGCGCTGACGGGGCGCGACGGCCGGGACATCATCATCACGCCGCATCCCGGCGAGATGGCGCGGCTGGTCGGGTGCTCGGCCGAGGACGTGCAGGCGGATCGTCTGGGCATTGCCTCGGACTTCGCGCGCCGCCATCAGGTGTACGTCGTGCTGAAGGGCTATCGGACGCTGATCGCAACGCCGGCGGGCCCGGTGTTCGTCAACCCGACGGGCTCGCCGGGCATGGCGACCGGTGGCACGGGCGACGTCCTGGCGGGCATGCTGGCGGCCTGGATGTCGCAGCTGCTGGATGCCGAAGCGGCCTGCCGCGTGGCCGTGTACCTGCACGGCGCGGCCGGCGAGCTCGCCGACGCGGATACCGGCGAGGTCTCGATGACCGCTGGCGACGTGATTGAGCACATCGGCGACGCCATCCTGGAGCTGACCGCGCGCAAGCGTGTCGTGGCCGAGCGCACGACAGAGGCATGACCGGCACGTTCCACACCCACTCCGAGGACGACACGCGAGCGCTGGCCGCCGAGCTGGCCGCCACGTTGACGGCTGGCGCGGTGCTGCTGCTGTCGGGCGATCTCGGCGCCGGGAAGACGGCTTTTGTTCGTGGGCTCGCCGAGGGGCTTGGCATCGACACGCGCGAGGTCACGAGCCCGACGTTCACCCTGGTCCACGAGTATCGCGGCGGCCGCCTGCCGCTGATCCACGTGGACCTCTATCGATTGAACTCGGCTGATCTGGATGAGATCGGCCTCGACCCGGATGTGGCGGCCGAGGGTGTGGTGGCCGTGGAGTGGCCGGAGCGGCTGGTGCGGGACGTGCGCGGGGCCATCGCCATCCGGATCGAGGACGGCGGAGAGGACGAGCGGCGCCTGACGATCGACGCGGCGCCCGTCTCTGACTACTCCATGCGGTAGTTCGGTGATTCCTTCGTGATGGTCACGTCGTGGACGTGGCTCTCGCGGAGACCGGCGTTGGTGATGCGGATGAACTTTGCGTCGCGCTGCAGGTCCGGAATGGTCGGCGCGCCGCAGTAGCCCATGCCGGCCCGCAGCCCGCCCACCAGCTGGTGGATGACCATGGCCATGCTGCCCTTGTGCGCGACGCGGCCCTCGATGCCTTCCGGCACCAGCTTCTCCATGCCCTTGCCGGCCGGGCTCGTGCCGCTCTCGAGCTCGAAATCGTCCTGGAAGTAGCGGTCGCGCGAGCCCTTGCGCATGGCGCCGATGGAGCCCATGCCGCGGTATTCCTTGAAGGTGCGGCCCTGGTAGAGGATCAGTTCGCCGGGGCTCTCGTCGGTGCCCGCGAACAGGTTGCCGATCATCACCGCGCTCGCCCCGACGGCGAGCGCCTTCACGACATCCCCCGACATGCGGATGCCGCCGTCGGCGATCACCGGCACGTTGTGTGGGGCGGCCGCCGCGGCGCACTCGGCGACGGAGGTGATCATCGGCACGCCGATGCCCGCCACCATGCGGGTGGTGCAGATGGAGCCGGCGCCGATGCCGACCTTGACCGCGTCCACGCCAAGGTCGATGAGCGCTTCCGTGGCATCGCCAGTGGCCACGTTGCCGGCCACGAGGTCCACATTCGGGAAGGTGCGTCGCAGCGTGGTCACCATGTCGAGCACGCCCTGCGAGTGGCCGTGGGCAGTGTCGATGACCAGCACGTCGACGTGCGCGTTGACCAGCGCTTCGGCGCGCTGCACGGTGTCGCGGGCGATGCCGACGGCGGCGCCGCAGCGCAGCCGGCCCAGCGAGTCCTTGCAGGCGTTGGGGTACTTGATGGCTTTCTGGATGTCCTTGACGGTGATCAGCCCCTTGAGGCGGAAGTCCTGATCCACCACGAGGAGCTTCTCGACCTTGGCGGTGTGCAGGATCTCGCGCGCCTGATCGAGCGTGGTGCCCACCGGCACGGTGAACAGCCGATCCTTGGTCATGACGTCGGAGACCGAGCGATCGACGTTGGTCTCGAACCGCAGGTCGCGATTGGTGAGGATGCCGACGAGGCGACCTTCCTTGCTGCCGTCGTCGGTGATCGGCACGCCCGAGATGCGGTAGCGGCGCATCAGTTCCAGCGCCTCGAAGATTCTGGCGGTGGGGGAGAGCGTGATCGGGTTGACGATCATGCCGCTCTCCGAGCGCTTCACCCGATCCACCTCGGACGCCTGCTGATCGATGGGCAGATTCTTGTGGATGATGCCGAGCCCGCCCTGCTGCGCCATCGCAATCGCCATCTCGGACTCGGTCACCGTGTCCATGGCGGCGCTCAGCAGCGGGACGTTGAGGCGGATGTTGCGCGTGAAGTGCGTGCCGACGTCCACCTGGGCGGGGACCACGGTGGAGTGGCGAGGGACGAGCAGGATGTCGTCGAACGTGAGGGCAATCGTGAGCGCCGTATCAAGACGCGTGGCAAGGGTTCGTGCTTCCTTGAGTTGTGTGCTCATCGATTAGGTCGCCCCATGACATTTCTTGTACTTCTTGCCTGAACCGCACCAGCACGGATCGTTCCGGCCGATCTTCGGCTCTTCGCGCTTCACCGTCTTGACGGGGGCATCGTCGCCACCAACGCGCGCCGGCCGCGGCGCGCCGGCCGTGATGTCGCCAGCCGGTGCGGGCGCGTCGGCGCTGCGCGGCGACTGGAACACGGATGGCGTCTCCTCGGCGGGGTTGTTGTAGCTCAGGGCCTGGCGCCGGGGCGCCTGGCGCACGGGCGGCGCGGGCACGGCGGCTTCCTCGCCGTCGGTCTGAATCACCGGCTTCAGCCACCAGAGGTAGCGCACGATCTCTTCCTCGATGCGGCGCCGCATGTCCTGGAACAGCTGGAAGCTCTCCTTCTTGTACTCGACGAGCGGATCGCGCTGGCCGTAGCCACGCAGGCCGATGCCTTCCTTGAGGTGGTCGAGCGAGTAGAGGTGGTCCTTCCACTGCTGGTCCACGATCTGGAGCATCAGGTCGCGCTCGACCCGCGTCAGAATCTCGCGCGGGACGATGTTCTCCTTCTCGGTGTACTTGGCCGTGACGAGCTCCCACAGCGCGTCCTTCAGCTCGTTGGCGTTCACGGCGTCCCACTGGACCCGGGCGTAGTCGTCGTCGGTGAGGGCGAAGAGCTGCGTCATCTCGCGCTGCAGCGCCGGAACGTCCCACTCGTCGGCATCGGCGTCCGCGCCGGCGAACAGATCCAGCTTCTCGTCGAGCAGTTCCTCGGCCGTGGCCATCGTGTAGCCGCGGATGTCGGAGACCTCGTCCTCGCTGAGGTGAACGGCGCCCTCGAGAATTTCGCGGCGGAGGGTGTAGACGCTCTCCCGCTGCTTGTTCATC
>Ga0105103_10000642_pt1 | contig 19738 bp, 17 predicted proteins | sample PPLLaktember2015_2_FD_79107 | JGI IMG/M metagenome (GOLD analysis project Ga0105103, IMG submission 79107) | Freshwater sediment microbial communities from Prairie Pothole Lake near Jamestown, North Dakota, USA - PPLs Lake P7 Core (6) Depth... | ecosystem: Environmental > Aquatic > Freshwater >...
CATTCTGTATCCAAAGTGATGTTCCACTCGCCTTCAGGCTTCCAGATCGATCTCGAATTTAATCAAACCGGCCATATTCTCAATCGACGAGTATTTGATTATGATTTGGCTCAATTGGCGGAGAAAGCAGGAGCAACTGTATTAACCAAAGCCTACGTTCATCGTCTCTTGTTCGATCAAAATCGCATCAGCGGCGTTCAGTTTACCAGCATGGGGAAAAGCCACTCCGTGCGCGCCAGACTGGTCGTCGGCGCAGACGGCGTCGAATCGCGTGTCGGCCGATGGGCAGGGATTGATACCCGCACCAAATTGTGCGACATGGAAACCTGCGCACAATTCACCGCGCGCGGCATCAATGTGTCGCAGGAGCATTTGCATCTCTATTTCTCCTCCCGCATTGCCCCTGAAGGTTATCTGTGGATATTCCCCAAGGGTGATGGACTCGCCAATGTCGGCCTCGGCATTTCCGGTGAAGCCGCACGACACAAGGCGCCGCTGACATATCTGCAGGAATTTATGTCGGATCATTTTCCCGATGCTTCCGTCCTCACCACCGTCATCGGCGGCGTCCCCTGCGATAAAACAATATCTCCACTCACGGCAGACGGTTTCCTGCTGGTTGGAGATGCAGCGCACCAGGTGAATCCGATAACCGGAGGCGGCATCATCACAGCGATGACTGCCGGTAAAATCGCCGGACAAGTAGCGGCCAAGGCCCTGGCCAAAGGGGATGTCAGCTCAAAAGCATTGAAGGACTATCCCCGGCTGTGGCATAAAGCCGAAGGGAAAAACCATCAAATTTTCTATAAATTGAAAAATTATATATATAAATTAACTGACGACGAATTGGATGCAATAGCCCAGGCAGGTTTGAGTGTTCCGTTGCATCATCGGACGATGCTTACCCTGTTCCGATCTGCATTGATCAAAAAACCGTCGCTGATCCTGGACGCAGTGAAGGTTTTTACGTGAGTAGGTGTTTATGAAACGAGCCGGATTAATTCAGATCATTCGTGAAGACGAGAATAAATTCGCCCTTCCGAATTTTTTCACTGTTCTGAGATTGATCTTTCTGCCGTTCATCCTGATTGCACTTAATATGCAAACGCGCGGCGGGGATTTTATTGCGATTATATTGATGGCGTTGGCGTGTCTGACGGACTTTCTCGATGGCTATTATGCCCGCAAACTCAACAAAAAATCCAATGTCGGACGAATGTTGGATCCCCTCATCGACAAGTTGAGCGTCGATACTGCGATGCTGGTATTGGCATCGGCCAAGGGATTACCCTATTGGTACGTCTTTATCGTGATTTTTAGAGATTTGTTTCTGCTTCTCGGCGGTACATTCGTCATTTCCAAGCGTCGCCTGGTGGTTGAATCCAACAAGCTGGGTAAATGGACCTCAACACTTTTCGCCTTGGTGATCATTTCCTTCACCATTAACATACCCTACGTCAAAACAGCTTTGATGTATATTTCGTTGTTGATGGTGCCTCTGACACTGGTTGGATACACTAAAAAATATTCGCACGACATCCCCCGCAAAAAATCGACTCGACGTGAAAACAGGATCCCCTCGTGATAAAGGTCTTTTCAAAATTAGCCCAAGGTCTGGCCAAAACAAAAGCAGGCCTTATCAGCGGCATTGCCCAGGTAATAAAAGGCAGACGGATTGATGAAAATGTGCTGGATGAACTGGAAGAGCTTCTTATACTCAGCGACATCGGTGTTGGGACGGTGCAGATCATCATGGAAGATTTGCGCGTTCGCCTGCGCAGAGAAGACGTCCTCGACGAACAGCAAGTGATTGCCATACTCAAACAGGAACTTGTCACTCTGCTTCAGCAGACAACGCCATTATCGGATGATGAAATCACCGCAAAACCCCTGGTTGTCAGCATCGTGGGGGTTAACGGTACCGGGAAAACCACCACTATTGGAAAATTGGCGAATTATTATCAACAAAATGGGGCCAGGGTACTGCTTGCTGCAGCGGACACCTTCCGGGCTGCCGCCACAGATCAGTTGACCATTTGGGCAAATCGAGCCGGAGTCGAGATTGTGCATAACCAACCCGGCGCCGACCCGGCAGCAGTCGCCTATGATGCGCTCCAGGCCGCCATCGCCCGAAATATCGACATACTGCTGGTGGATACCGCCGGACGCCTGCACACCAAATCCAATCTGATGGCGGAACTGACGAAAATTCACAAAGTTTTGTCCAAATTGCTGCCCGGAGCTCCGCACGAGGTTTTCCTCGTCCTTGATGCAACCACCGGTCAAAATGGCCTGTCGCAGGCTAAACAGTTTCTTCAAACCGTTCGGGTGACCGGAATTGTCCTGACTAAACTTGACGGCACCGCCAAGGGCGGTATTGTCATTCCCATCATCAAAGAGTTGGGGTTACCCGTCCGTTTTGTCGGCATTGGCGAAAAGATAGAAGATTTGGCGACGTTCGACGCTCAAGCCTTTGTCGAGGCTTTGTTTCAATGAAAACAGCTTTCATCAACCTCGGTTGTCCCAAAAATCAGGTGGATCTTGAAACCATTCTCGGTGGACTGAGCGTCGAAATCACCCCAAATGTTGAAAATGCGGATGTGGTGATCATCAATACGTGCGCCTTTATTGAAAGCGCCAAGCGTGAATCCATTGACGCCATATTCGACATGCTGCAGAGCCGAAAAAAGAACGAGCATCTCAAAGTATTGGTCTCCGGATGTCTGCCGCAACGTTATCAGAATGAGCTTATCACTTTGATTCCCGAAGTAGACAAGTTCTTCCCATCGACTTTGATCCAAAATACAATTCAGGAAATCCAGGAATTTTTGAAAATCAGAAAAAATCCTGCATCCGATCGCCTGCTGCTCACTCCGCCGCATTATGCTTATTTGAGAATTGCCGATGGTTGCGATAATCGTTGCACCTACTGTGCAATCCCTCTCATCAAGGGAGGTTATACAAGTCGCACAAGTGAAGAGATCGTTGCCGAAGCCGTATCCCTGGTGGAAAGGGGAGTCAAAGAATTGCTGATTATTGCCCAGGATACAACATTTTTTGGTCATGATCTCAATAACGGCATGAATCTGTCCCGGCTATTGCAGCAGCTCGATGGCGTCGAAGGATTAAGTTGGATCAGACTCTTATACACCCATCCAGCGCATTGGAGCGATGCGCTAATTGATACGATGGCGTCTTTGGAGAAGGTGGCTCCCTATGCAGACATCCCCATACAGCATATATCGGATTCTTTATTGAGCCGAATGGGGCGCAAAGTGACGCGGGCGCAGATTGAGCAATTATTGGACAACATTCGCAGGCACATTCCAGGTTTGGCGCTCCGTACGTCAATCATCACGGGATTCCCGGGCGAAACCGATCAGGATTTCCTGCAATTGATCGACTTTATCGAACACGTTCAATTTGACCATCTGGGTGTTTTCACTTATTCCCGCGAGGAGGGAACCCCGGCGTTCAAGTTGAAGGATAATATACCGGAAGAGGTCAAGCTCGAGCGCCAGCGGGAAATTATGCGCATCCAAGGAGAGATTGTCGCAGAAAAAAATGACCGAATCATCGGCAATTCCATTCAAGTTCTCGTCGATGAAATTGATTTTGAAAACAACCGGGCATTAGGCCATAGCCGGTGGAGTGCTCCGGAAATTGACGGCAATATTCTCCTGGGCGGAAATGTTCTACAAGGTGAATTTTATCAGGTTCGCATCACGGGTTCAGAGATGTTTGATTTGATCGGTGAATTGGACAATTAAAAATCATCTGCAGCCGATCATCACTCTATCGGATCACGAAATAAAGGGAGTAGAAATAAAAAATGAAAAATGCATTGCTCCTGATTACAGCCACGATGTTGAGCGGCGTTGGCTGCATCATGGCCGCCGACGCCATGACGCCGATTTATTTTGATACTGCAGTATATGCTGACAAGGAGCATCTGGATCGGGGACGGCTGGACGTGTTTGTCCAAACGGTGTATGACGACCTGCAGTTCATTAAAAAAGACAGCATTTTTGAGGCTGCTTTCGAAATTTCTGCCATCATATTTAAAGGGGACGATCAGATAGACGGCAAAACCTGGAAGGAAACCGTCAGTGTCAACAGTTATGAACAGACGAACAGCCGCAGCGACGTCCGGCTTTCGCGTAATTATTTCGAATTAGAACCGGGAAATTATAAAATTTCCATCACCTTCGAAGACTTGTCCACTCGAACCACTTCATCGATTGAAGAAAAGATCAAAGTTGACAACTGGTCAACATCAGAGCTTTCTCTCGCAGGCGTGACCTATGCTCGGCGCGTAGAGATTGAAAATGGTGTGATCCGAAGTATTCAGCCGGATGTAACCAGTCCCACCAAGGGACTTCAATCCCCTTCATCAGCCTATTTTGAAATTTATTCAAAACTTCCTGGAGCGAGCGCTGAAATCACTTATCGGATCGAAGGTGAAAACAGCGAATATAAACTTGAAAAAAAATTGCTGGTTCCATTAATGGATGAACGAACCGGTGTTGCCATTGATTTACCAGTGGACAGTCTGACGCACGATTCTTTTCGTCTGCAAATCGATGTAAAGGCCGATGGAAAATCCGCCCGGCTCGAGGACAAGTTTTATATTCGATTACCCGGATTACCTCGCTCGACCAAAGATTTACATACAGCCATTCAACAGTTGCAGTTAATTGCCTCAAATGTGGAATGGAAAAAGCTTAAAAAAACCTCCAAAGAAAAACAACGAGAAGAGTTTCTTCAGTTTTGGGCGAAAAGAGATCCCTCACCCGGAACTGACTATAACGAAGCGATGGAATCATATTACACCCTGGTAAATGTCGCGAATGGAACGTTTGGGGTGATGGGCCGTGAAGGTTGGAAGACTGATCGGGGGATGGTTTTCATTATTTTGGGACCACCCGACGAAATCATTCGCAACGATTATCCGTCAGGATCAAAACCTTATCAGATTTGGCAGTATTATGCCATTAATCGTCAGTTCGAATTCTATGACCGGAGCGGATTCGGCGATTATGAGTTTACATATCCGGTATCCATCTACGAAATTCAGAGATACGCAAAATACTAGCAGAAAAAAGCAGTTGCTAAAACCATCGCGGCTGCGACCGGGAGATGCCGTTGCGGTCATTTCTCCGGCAGGTTCATTGGATGCCTCGCGATTGCAGCGTCTTGAACATGGATTGAATTATCTCCGTCAGCAAGGATATCGCGTGGTCGAGGGAAGCTCTCTCAGACGACAAACCGGATATCTTGCCGGCAATGATGGAGAGCGCGCTGATGATCTCAACAGCATGCTCCGCGATCCGGAAATCAAGGCTCTTTTTTGCGCCCGCGGTGGTTATGGAATCACGCGCATTCTCAGTCGCATTGATTATGAGGCAGCCAGACTCGCACCCAAGATTATCGTCGGCTTTAGTGACGTCACGGCACTGCAAATGGCATTGTTTCAGCAGATCGGTCTCATCACTTTCTCCGGCCCCATGGTAGCGGTCGAATTGGGTGATCGTTTAACACCCCTGACTGAATCCTCCCTGTGGAGACAGATCAGAGAAGGCAAGGTTGATAAATATAAAACCGACAATCAGTTTCCGGCACTCGGGCGTTATTTCTCCGGCAGGGCGGAAGGACGTCTCCTGGGAGGATGTCTCTCTGTGCTCGTGTCACTGCTGGGTACGCCGTTTTTCCCCAATCTGAAAAATGCCATCCTGATTCTCGAAGATGTGGGTGAAGAACTGTATAAAATTGATCGATATTTTTCACAGCTGGTTAATGCAGGCGTTTTTGAGACCGTGAAAGGCGTCATTTTAGGCCAATTCAAGGCCATTCATCCTGATCAAAACGTCAATCCGATTGAATTTGATGAAATGGTGACGGATTATCTTGGACCTTTGAATGTTCCCGTAATTGGCGGTTTCCCTTATGGTCATATTTCCGATAAATATACACTGCCGTTTGGTGTTCGCATCCGCATGGATGCAGACAATGGAAAAATTGTTCAACTGGAGTCAGGAGTCGTATGAGACGTCGTGTGCCGTTGCGACTTGCCGCTTTTGCTTCGGGCCGCGGTTCCAATTTGGCCGCAATTCTCGAAAAAATTGATACCGGAAAACTGGATGCCCAGGTGGTCCTCGTGCTCAGCAACAATTCCGACGCCGGCGCGCTCGATATTGCCAGGCAACATGGAATACCGGCGATGCACATTTCCCGCAAACAATTCAATGACGACCAGACCTATGAAAATGCCCTCCTCACTGCGCTGGCCGATTCGCAAACCGAATTGGTGATTCTCGCAGGTTATATGAAGAAAATACCCGTTTCCATCGTGCGTACGTTTCAGGGTCGGATGCTGAACATTCATCCAGCCCTGTTGCCTTCTTTTGGCGGCCAAGGGTTATACGGCCATTTTGTCCATGAGGCGGTCTTGGCTTTCGGCTGCAAGGTGAGCGGCGTTACCGTACATTTGGTCGACGCGCAATACGATACCGGAGCGCCGGTCATGCAGCGTAGTGTGCCGGTGCTGGAGGAGGATACCGCGGAAACGCTGGCTGCCCGTATTTTGAAAGAAGAGCATCAAATATACGCTGAGGCGATACAACTGTTTGCCGAGGGACGCGTGCGACTGGACGGAAGACGAACAAAAATTTTGCCCCCGGAATTCGAAAAACAACCATAACAATGCAAGATGGTCAATTAAACATGAGGGATTGATTGTGAGCGAAAATGTCAAAATTTCAAGAGCCCTGGTGAGCGTCTATGATAAAACAGGTATACTCGAACTGGTTCAGTTTTTGGTCGAACAAGGTGTAACCGTGATCTCAACCGGTGGAACTTATTCGCTGCTCAAGGATAATGGTCTTCCGGTCACCAAAGTTTCAGAGATTACCCGCTTTCCTGAAATATTGGGCGGACGCGTCAAAACGCTGCATCCGTTTATTCATGGCGGCATCTTGGCCAAACGCACAGAGGAACAGTTGGCCGAGCTAACCTCGCATCAAATTGCTCCCATAGACATGGTGGTTGTCAATCTTTATCCTTTCGAAAAAACGGTCGCCGATCCCCGGGTGACGCTGTCCACGGCCCTGGAAAATATCGATATCGGTGGGCCAACGATGATTCGTGCCGCCGCCAAAAATTTCCCCTACGTCGCCGTCGTCACTGATCCTTCGCAATACTCAGCCGTCATATCAGATATGAGTGAGAATCAAGGCGCGGTTACCGCTGCCCTGCGCCGAGAATTGGCTTTGGCGGCGTTTACTCGTACCTCTCAATACGATAGCGCAATCTATGGTTACCTGGGCTCTCAACAAGAAAACAGCGAACTACCCAGCCTTTTTCGTCTTCATCTTAAAAAAGTCCAGGATCTTCGTTATGGCGAAAATCCGCACCAGCGCGCGGCTTTTTATGCCGACGCACAACGGCCCCCTGCAGGAGCTGTCGCGGCCAAACAGCTCCACGGAAAAGAACTCTCTTACAACAACATCATGGATATGAGCGCTGCCATCGGGCTGGCGCTTGAATTCGAACAACCCGCAGTCGTCATCGTCAAGCACAGTAATCCCTGCGGGGCAGCGATCGCACCGGATGTGGCACAAGCCTATTCATTAGCCCTGACAACGGACAAGGTGTCCGCGTATGGCGGTATCGTGGCCGCGAATCGGGAGATTGATCGGACAGCGGCGAATCTCATCAGCGAGATTTTCACCGAAGTGGTGGTCGCACCCGCCTTTTCATCGGAAGCCCTTGCGGTACTGACACAGAAAAAGAATATCAGGCTGATGTTGTGGCCTGAATCTCACCCTCCGCAAAAAGGCATGGAAATCAAAGCTGTCGAGGGAGGTTTTCTGGTTCAGGACATGGATTTGATGCCGGTTAATGAAGCAGAGTGGAAGGTTGTCAGCAAACGGGCGCCGACGGAAGCCGAATGGGCGGGGATGCGGTTCGGCTGGAAAGTCGCCAAATGGGTGAAAAGTAATGCGGTCATTTATGTCAACGCAAACCAGACCCTGGGTGTCGGCGCAGGTCAGATGTCGAGAGTGGATTCTTCACGTCTTGCGGTGACCAAAGCAGCTGAGGCTGGACTTGATATTTCGGGATCAGTAATGATTTCTGATGCTTTTTTCCCCTTTCGTGACGGTATAGACGCGGCCGCAAAAGCCGGCGCCAAGGCGGTCATTGAACCCGGCGGCTCTGTTCGTGACGATCTAGTGATCGAAGCGGCGAATGAACACGGAATGGCCATGGTATTCACCGGCAGACGTCATTTTCGCCATTGATGACACGTTAATCCAAAAGCTGTAAGACCCCCGTATAATTCATTAACTGAAAAGGCCGCTCATATGTTGAGAAATTTTTTAGCTCTTTTAACCACCTGTATTTTCTTGTCCACCAGCAGCAGCTCATCGCAGCAAGTTGCATCCGAAGCAGCTTTTCCTTGGTTCAATTCTCATTGGGACATAGAGGTTCGCCTGGACACTTTAATTAAAACCATGACGCTGCAGGAGAAAGTGGATCAGATGATGAACAGCGCTCCGGCGATTGAACGCCTGGGGATTCCCCAGTATGACTGGTGGAATGAATGTCTTCATGGCGTCGCGCGCTCGGGTTTAGCGACAGTTTTCCCGCAGGCCATCGGCATGGCGGCAACCTGGGACAGCGATTTGATCTATCGAGTCGCAGTCGCGATCTCGGATGAAGCAAGAGCAAAGCACCACCGCTTTGTCAGCCAAGGAAAACGCGGCATCTATCAAGGTCTCACCTTCTGGACGCCGAATATTAATCTTTTCCGCGATCCGCGCTGGGGACGGGGCATGGAAACCTATGGTGAAGATCCTTATCTGACCGGCCAATTGGCGGTCCAATTCATTAAAGGTATTCAGGGTAACGATCCCCGCTATTTAAAAGCCATCGCCACTGTCAAACATTATGTCGTTCACAGCGGCCCAGAGCCCGACCGGCATCGCTTTGATGCCGTTGTTAACAATCGCGATTTGCGGATGACCTACCTTCCCCACTTTCGCACGGCTGTGTTGGAAGCGCATCCCTATTCGGTCATGTGTGCCTATAATCGAGTGAATGGTCAAGTCTGCTGCGGCAGTGATCACCTGCTGAATGGTATTTTGCGTGGTGATTGGGGATTCGAAGGATACGTCGTTTCCGATTGTGGCGCGATTGACGATATTTTTCGTTTTCATAAGGTTGTCGAAACACCCGAGGAAGCTGCCGCTCTCGCGGTGCGTTCGGGCACAGATTTGAACTGCGGCAACACCTACCGTGCGTTGGTAAAAGCGGTGGAGCTGGGACTCCTCGATGAATCTGATATCGACATCGCAGTGAGGCGTTTGTTCCGTGCGCGTATGAAATTAGGGATGTTTGATGAGGAGGCTCAGGTCCCCTATTCCCGCATCCCCTACACAGTTGTCGATTCAAAAGAACATCAGGCGCTGGCCTTGGAGACCGCAAGAAAGTCAATCGTTCTTCTTAAAAACGAGAATCATATTCTGCCATTGAGCAAACAAATCGGCAAGATCGCCGTGATTGGTCCAAACGCAAATGATGCTCAAGTGCTTTTGGGCAATTATAACGGCATCCCATCGAATCCTGTCACGCCGCTCCAGGGAATCGAAAACAAACTGGGGGCAGAGAGAGTGGTGTATGCGCTCGGGTGTGAATGGGCGGATAATTTGCCGGTATTCGAAACCATTCCCGCCTCTGCGTTCAAGTCTCCCGACGGTTTGCCGGGATTAAGAGCCGAGTTTTTTGACAATCTGCAATTTTCGGGCGAACCAATTGCCACGAACATCGATCCCCAAATAGACGTCAATTGGTGGGATGGCGCCCCGATCGCGGGAATGGATGCAGATCAGTTCAGCGTACGCTGGAGCGGAAAATTGATTCCGCCTGTGGACGGGGATTATTTTATCGGTGCTGAGGGTCATAATGCTTTTCGTTTTTATTTCGAGGATAAACAAATAGTATCGTACAACAATGTCCATGGTTCTGACAAAGTGTATCATAAGCTGAATTTGCAGGCAGGTCGTGAATATGCAATAAGAATCGATTTTTTCGATTATTATGGCGACGCTCGGATGCGATTGCTGTGGGCGCCGCCGCCGCAGGACCTTAAAAGCCAGGCAGCAGCAGCCGTTTCCCAGGCAGACGCCGTGGTATTGTGCATGGGATTATCGCCGCGTCTCGAAGGCGAAGAGATGCGGGTTGATGTAGCCGGTTTTAAAGGCGGTGACCGCTTGACATTGGATCTGCCCAAGAAACAGCAGGAATTCATAGAGTTCATCACTTCCCTGGGCAAGCCGACAATTTTGGTTCTTTTAAATGGCTCAGCCGTGAGCATCAATTGGGCACATCAGCATATCCCGGCGATCGTCGAGGCATGGTACCCTGGTCAGGCAGCGGGCACAGCGATTGCTGATGCTCTTTTCGGCGATTATAATCCATCCGGCAGACTGCCGGTTACTTTTTATCAATCCGTTGCGCAACTGCCGCCATTCGAAGAGTATGACATGGAAGAGTTCACCTATCGTTTTTTTGATGGAGAACCGCTGTATCCCTTTGGTTATGGTCTGAGCTATACCACTTTTGAGTACCGCGATTTTCAATTACCCGAGACCGCCGCAGGATACGATCCCATTCACGTTTCAGTTGATGTCAAAAACAGCGGCGACTCACCCGGAGAAGAGGTAGTCCAATTATACGTGTCTGACGTTTCGGCTTCTGTGCCGACGCCTTTACGCTCTTTGCAGGGTTTTAAAAGAGTACACCTCTCGCCGGGTGAAAATAGACAAGTTTCCTTTGTCATTCAGCCGGAACAGTTGGCGATGGTCAATGCAGAGGGTCGGCTGGTGATCGAACCGGGTATTTTTAAAATTTCAGTCGGCGGAGCACAGCCGGGTGGAATCAGCCCAGCCACGACCCAAGTATTGGAAAAGGAAATTACCTTGACGGATAAGGTCTATCTTGAATAAAACAGAGGAAATACTCGACCACGGTTGGTTATTGTGATTAAATTGGAAAGCATCAAAAATATGCGAATCGATTTGCGCAGCGATACAGTCACCCTCCCAACTCCGGAAATGCGACGATATATGGCAAGCGCGCCGGTTGGCGATGATGTATTTGGTGAGGATCCGACCATCAATGAGCTTCAGCAGCGAATATGTCAGCTGACCGGCAAAGAAGCTGCTCTATTTGTACCCAGCGGCACCATGAGCAATCAAATCGCCATCAAAGCGCACACTCAGCCTGGCGATGAAGTGATTTGTGAATACGGATGTCATATTTTTAATTTTGAGGGTGGCGCCCCGGCAATGCTCTCCGGCGTACAGCTTCATCCGCTGAAAGGTGAGCGGGGAGTGATCACCGCCGATCAGGTTAAACCGGTGATACGCTCGAGTGATCACCATAATCCGCGCACAGCGCTCATTGAGATCGAAAATACGCACAATCGTGCCGGCGGCGCTATATTCCCTTTTGAGCACATCATGAATTTGCGCCGTCTTGCGGACGAGTATTCCCTACGGATGCATTTAGATGGCGCCCGATTGTGGAATGCGCATATAGCCACCGGAATTGCCATTGTTGATTGGTGCCGTCCCATTGATTCGATTTCGCTCTGCTTTTCCAAAGGTTTGGGCGCGCCGGTCGGGTCGATACTTTGCGGCGGAGCGGAATTTATTGAGCGCGCGCATCGTTATCGAAAAATGGTTGGCGGCGGCATGAGGCAGGCTGGAGTTCTTGCCGCAGCAGCTCTCTATGCTGTGGAGCATCACGTTCAGCGGCTGGAGGAAGATCACCGTCGGGCACGGGAACTGGCAGAGTTTTTGGTGAATCTCGGCGTCAGCGTTGATCTTACGGCCACCCAAACCAATATTGTCATTGCCGACTTGCCTCTCAATGCGGCCAAGTTCTGTCGTCAACTGGCGGACGCCGGTATTTTGGCATTGCCGATTTCCACCACGCGCGTCCGATTCGTCACTCATCTGAACGTCGGTGATGAAGAGCTGGAAAGCGCAAAATTAGTCATAAAAAAGGTGATTTTTGGGAAATAATTTGTGGAACTTTTTTGTAATAAGAACATCAAATGCATTGAATATAAAGATAACTTGATTATTTGCTAATCATTGGTTATATTATCAGATGCCTAATTTTTATTAGCCGCATTTTGTACAAATCATTTCTCAATTGCCATTTTGACGGCAGACATCTGTTCTAACAGTTTAAAAGATAAGCGGAATAGATCAAGGCTGAAAGCACTCTTAAGGGATTTTGTTCAAATCGTAAATGAATAAAAAAGCGAAAAAACAAAAAGAAGTACGAACCAAAGAATCGATCGAGAAATATCTCGAAGAGATCGGCAATTTTTCGCCTTTGCCTCCGGAAAGAGAGATCGAATTGGCCTGCCGAATTCATCAAGGCAGTAATGAGGCGCTGGAAGAGCTGGTCAAGTCAAATCTTCGGTTTGTTATCAGTGTTGCCAAAGAATACCAGGGACAAGGACTGCCTTTGCAGGATCTGATCAGCGAAGGTAATCTTGGACTTATCAAAGCCGCGCAGCGATTCGATGAAACTCGCGGATTCAAATTCATCTCCTATGCAGTTTGGTGGATTCGTCAGTCCATTTTGCAGGCATTGGCGGAGCAATCCCGCGTTGTTCGCCTGCCGCTCAACCGCGTCGGCGCCATCAATAAAGTCGGACGTGCCCTGGAAGAGCTGGAAAAGGAATTCGGCCGAGAGCCCAGTATGGGAGAAATCGCCGATAAAATGGAAATGACCTCCTTTGATGTGGCGGATGTGATTAAAACCTCGGCGCGACATCTTTCTTTAGACGAACCGTTTAAAGAAGATGAAGGAAACAGTCTATTGGACGTCCTTGAAAGCGACCGATACGATCCTCCGGATGGTCAGCTGATGCGCGATTCACTGCGCGAAGAAATTGAAAAAGTTCTCGGCACGCTCAAACCGCGCGAAGCGGAAATCGTCAAACTCTACTTTGGTCTCGACGGCGATCGACCCTTGACGCTGGAGGAGATCGGCGAATATTTCGAATTGACGCGTGAACGCGTCCGACAAATAAAAGAAAAAGCGTTACGTCGATTGCGACATCGCTCTCGACTGGATCCATTGCGTAAATACCTCGGATAATAATAGAGCCCTCTTTTAGAGGGCTTTTTTCTTCCACCTCCCTCCCTGTAACAATACCTTCATTCGTTCGTATATCCGCCCGAGATGCTCATTGACTCAATTACCGGCACAAGTAAGCGGAGGATCGATATTCATGAAACGCAAATCAAAGAAAAAATTAATTGGAATAGGCGCTCTGATCGTGGTATTGGCCGTCGTCGGCATTGGATTTGTCACCGCCAAGTCAAAAAAGCCGGATGAAAAAGATCGCAAAACGGTGAAAGTGGAACGAAAAACCATCGTTGAAAAAGCGCTCGCTGTTGGATCCATCGAACCTCTCAATGAAATCGCGGTGAAAGCCAAGGTTTCGGGAGTCGTCGGAAGATTATTTGTCGAAGCAGGTGATTATGTTGAAAAAGGCACTATCGTCGTTGAGATTAATCCGGATCCAACTCCTCTGGAATTAGCGCAATCGAAAAGGAATTTAGAAATCAGTGAAATCGAAACGCTGACCTTGAAAAAAGAACTGGATCGCAACCAAACGATGAAAGACAAAGGCTTGATCTCAGACCAAGAGTTTGAAATTCTGGAGAGACGGTATGATGAGGCCGTTATACGCCATAAAATCAGCAAGGAACAACTTGACCTGATTGAAACCGGCAAAGTCCGAATCGCGGAAACCGACATTGAAACTGTGGTCAAAGCCCCCATCTCGGGATTCATTCTGGAAAAACAAATTAATATTGGCGATCCCGTGGTTCCGCTGACCTCCTATCAGCCGGGAACCCAGCTGTTGAGAATGGCTGACATGAAAGACCTATTGTTCAAGGGCACGGTGGATGAAATCGATGTCGGGAAAATCAAGGAAGGCTTACCGGCTGAGCTGCAAATTGGCGCCCTGCCGAACAAAAATATCAAGGGAATCGTCAAATTAATTTCACTTAAAGCACAAAAAGAGGATAACCAGACAGTTTTCCCCATTGAAATACAAATCACCGCCACGGATGGAGCTGTTCTAAGAGCGGGATATTCTGCAAACGCCAATATCATCATCGCTCAGCGGGACAGCGTCCTTTCGATTCCTGAAAGAGTCGTCACCTTTAGCAATGATTCCTGTTATGTTTTTATTCCCAAGGGAGAAACCGAAAAGGAAAAAAGAATCATTAAAACCGGTTTGAGTGACGCGATCACCATTGAGGTCATCGAAGGATTGGACGAGGGACAGGAAGTCCTGGAAAAAGAAGTGCGGCAAATTATCTGAGGAATCTCGATGAATCAGTTTGCAGACACAGTGCGGGAGGTTTTTCACTATTTTCGACAATATCGTGCGCGCACATTCATGACCCTTTTTGGCCTCATCTGGGGGACGATGACGGTGGTTTTGCTGCTGTCGTTCGGCAACGGGGTGGAAAAAGCGATGAAAAAAAACATGCATGGAATGGGCGACGGCATCGCTATTCTATGGCCGGGAACAACCACGAAGGCTTGGCAAGGCTACAATCGCGGGCGAAACCTTCGATTTCGAGTTGATGATGTGGAACTTTTGCGTCGGGAAATCAACGAATTTGAGGCCATCAGCGGTGAATATATCTATTATGACCGTCCCACGCGTTATGCCGACCACATTGCCAAAGCTCCGGTCACCGGCGTGATGCCGGAATATGGACCAATGCGCAATATCATTGCCCGCGAAGGGGGACGATGGCTCAATGATTTGGACATGGAAAACAAACGGCGGGTGGTGTTCCTCGGCTTTGGGATCAGAAATCTGCTGTTTGGCGAAAATGGTGACGCTGTCGGCAAATACGTCTATATCGGGGAAACTCCTTTTCAAGTGATCGGTGTTCTCGAGAAAAAGACGCAGCCCTCTAGTTATGCCTATCGCGACGAGGATCGGGTCTTTATCCCCTTGACGACATTCGAATCACTTTACGGATGGCGATACCTGAGCAATGTGGTATATAAAATTCAAGATCCCACGCACAACAAAGTGATTGAAAACAGAATTTACGAGGTTCTGGGCAAACGCTTCAAATTTGATCCCACCGACCGCAATGCATTGGGTGTTTGGGATACCACGGAAATGGATAAATTCATCTATTATTTCTCCTTGGGCTTCAAGCTGTTTCTCGGACTCATCGGCGTCATCACTCTTGTCGTCGGAGGAATCGGGCTGGCGAATATTATGTATGTCGTCGTACAGGAGCGGACACTCGAGATTGGGATCAAACGCTCCATCGGCGCCAAGCGACGAATGATTATGAGTCAATTCCTCACCGAAGCATTTTTAATCATCTCGATCGGCGCCGGCGTCGGCTTTTGCCTCGCGTTGGTGCTCATCAAACTCATTTCGTTGTTGCCGATCGAAGAATATGTCGGCCACCCGCAACTTTCCTGGGCGGTTGCTTTCGCCTCTATTGCAATTTTATCGATCATAGGCTTTCTGGCCGGTTATTTCCCGGCGCGCAAAGCGTCGAGACTCAAAGTCGTCGAGTGTCTGCGTTATTAACCTTGGATTATAAGGTGGGTCATTATGCATGTATTTTTATTATTGAATGAATTTCTTCAAGATATAAAAAAACAAAAGCTGAGAGCTTTCCTGACCACCATCGCGATCACGTGGGGCACTCTGGCCATTATTTTGCTCATGGCTTTCGGCACCGGACTGGGTTTCCGCATGCGTGAAAGTCTTCTCAACGCAGGCGATCGGATCATTCGACTTTACGACGGACAAACCTCGATGAAATTCAAGGGACTGCCCGAAGGAAGGCGCATCTTTCTGACAGAAGAAGATGCCTGGATATTAAAAGAACGCATTCCGGAAATTGACATAGTGCACCCGGGATATTCTCGTGGGGTACAGGTACGCAAAGATGACAAGGCTGCATGGTCGTACATGGAGGGAGTTTGGCCGGAATTTGAAACCCTGCGTCGCATGTTCTCGGACGCGGGAGGTCGCTTTATCAATGAAAATGATCTGATCGAGCGTCGTCGGGTGGTCTTTTTAGGCGGGGAAATCGCCAAAGAAATTTGCGGTCGCCCGAATCCGGTCGGCGATGTCATTCAGCTGGATGGCCTGCCGTTTACAGTGATCGGCACCATGCCAAAGAAAATGCAGAACGCCATGAATAATGGCCCAGATGACCGACGCGTCATCATTCCAGCCGCCACATTTCGGGCGCTCTATGGCCATCGTTATGTGGACGAATTATTGATTCACACCCGCAGTCCCTTGGACACCAAAAAGGTGACACAACAAGCGAGAGAAATACTGGGACGCAAATACCAATTTGATCCGGCTGATGAACGGGCGATCTCGATCTGGGATATGGTGGAGATGGAAAAAATGGGCGCCAAAGTTTTTACCGGGTTGAATATATTTCTGGGCGTGATCGGCGCCATGACGCTGGTGATCGCAGGTGTCGGAGTGGCGAACATCATGTACGTCGTGGCCAAAGAGCGCACTCGGGAAATCGGCATCAAGCGGGCAGTCGGCGCCAAGCGTCGCCACATCATTTTTCAGTTTGTCTTTGAATCGCTGCTGATCGCCTTTGTCGGCGGCGGACTGGGATTGCTGATTTCCATCACCGTCGTCAAACTGGTGTGGATGATCCCGATCAAAAGCGATAGCGCCATGCAATACCTGGGCAGGCCGATGCTTTCCACGGCTGTGATCATCACCTCAATCTCCATATTGACGCTCATCGGCTTGCTCGCCGGATTCTTCCCAGCCCGCAAAGCGGCGAGCGTGGATCCGGTCACGGCACTGCGGTATGAATAAATTGAGCCATAGCCGTATCCATTTCTCCGGTTAATCAGCTCAACCATATCATATCTGCGAACAGGATGTCGGCGCGAGCAGGATATCGGTTATTCCTGAAACGGTATCCTGATATCGGGGCAGGTCTTTGATCTTCGCCCAGCCCTCACTGTCCCGAAAAGTCGACCAGGCTTTCGTCTGCTCTTCCATATTTTCGAATCCCAGCATATAGATCAGATTCGGCATTTTGGGTCCGGCAATGGTTTCGCCAAAGAGCACCGGATTCAACCCGGTCTGTTTGAATACCCCGATTTCTCCCCCTTGATTGAACATCTCGATTTTCAGTCTTGCTTTTGCCGCACTGTGGCTCTCATAGATGCGCATTTCATAGAATCTGCCGCTTTTCCCGCGGATGTGCTCCGGAATCGTCAACACAGGAAGATGCGTGAAAGCATGCATGACGGTGGTTTCATAACGATAAAATAACGGATTTTTAGCGTCAGGATTGATGAGGTCGCTGCTTTGTTGCTGATAGTACGCATCATCTTCAAGCTGATCCCAAAATGTGACGAACGAGGCAAACGAAGCGTGCGGCAGAAGGACAAACGTATCCAACCCATGGGCGCCGAACCGAGGACGAAAGACGCCGATCGGGCCTATCCCCAGACGGTTGCTGACCGGGATCAGCGCTTTATCAAGATAATTTTCCAGACGGCTCAACTGAAAATTGGTGGCTGACTCGAAACGAATGAACTGATAAAATTGACGCGTCTCATCCGCTGCAAGTATAGGGACGGTTGAAGCGCCACCGACAACTGCTGCAGTGGCGAGAAAATCTCGGCGATTCATTTTGCTTCCTTTCGAATTATACGCATACGCTGTTGACAAGTTGATGATTTGATTTTGTTGTTATTTGCATGTTTTTATACTATATTTGAATCGAAAAGCCGTACTTGATAATATATAAAGATTTTATTAAAGAGAATATCATTTTTACTTTTCATCCACAACAGAGACATCGATGAGCCGAGCCTTGGGAAAAATTGTCGAACTGTGTCTTTTGCTCGCCTTGAACCTGCAGCCCCTTTTGGTTTACAGTCGCCCTTTGAGCCTGATCTCTGTTCATTCCGATATGACCCCGAAAGCAGTCTGGATTGAAGAATCGCAAAATGAATCCAAAGTAATCCCCCAAAAAACACCAGCCTCTTTTTCTTTCAACCAATTCAGGTATGTGCTGCATCATCAGGTGATACTCCATCGTTGTCTAAAGAGCGAGATCATCCATTATTCCCACCTGCAGTACGAACCTGTTTATTATCCCTTGATCGTTTTCAAAATTCCTGTCAGTCAATACACATCCGATCGCTAATGCCCCGCATAAAATTAATTTCTGGAACAACAATCATCCCTGGTGAATTCAGATTTTAACTTTAGCGAGGTATTTCCATGAAAATGCTTATTGAAAATATTGTGCTTTATGGATTAGCCATCTTTTTCATCGGCCTTTTATTGTTCGGCTTTTACATTGTGATCGTTCCTCCCAAAAAATCTAAAGGAGGCATCACAGAGCCCAAAAAGCCGGATCTCAAAAAGCGATAATCATTGAGATTATTTTTATAACCTCCGGGGCTTTATCAAAAGCAGCGGTTATCATGTATCCAAACTCACAGAGTGCGGGAACCTGAAAGCCGGAGAACAGAGCATTAAACGCTTTTGGTGCGGCCCCGGAGATGAATTAAAATGGCATCTTGTGGGGGACGATTTTTCATAAAATCACGACGCATCTCCTGTAATTCCTCTACTTCGCGGCTGGACAGCGCGCGCCATTGACCCGCAGGCAACTCATTTAGAGCCAACGGCCCAATATGGGTGCGAATCAGTCGGATGACAGTGTACCCTACAGCTTCCATCATGCGCCGTACCTGACGATTTTTCCCTTCACTGAGAATGATCGACATCCAATATCCTTCGGGGTCGGGACCAATACGCCTGATTCGACAGGGTTTGGTGGTGAAAATTTTGAGAAAAATTCCCTGCTCAAGCTGCTTTCGGTGTTTCTCCAACATGGGGCGATCCAGCAGGACTTTGTAGCGTTTGCTGATATTATGTTCCGGCTCTTTCAGCCAATTTCCGAGTGCCCCATCATTCGTCAATAACAGTAAACCTTCGCTGTCCATGTCCAATCGACCGACGGGGAAAAGCCACGTCTCAAATGCAGGAAGCAGATCGTAAACCGTCGGACGATTTTCCGAATCGCTTCGAGTGGTGATATAACCGGCCGGTTTATGCACAACAATATAGGTCTTTTGTTCGATGGGCTTTATGGATTGCCCGTCGAAGCGAATATCATCTCGATCGACATCAACCCAATGAAGAATATGATTTACGACGACGCCGTTGACTGTCACCCGTCCGTCCAAAATATATTGCCTGGCCTGGGTTCGGGAAGCGACCGCCGCTTTGGTAAAGACGCGCACCAACTGAATGCGTCGTCCCGGAGGAGGGAGCGATTTATGATTTTTTAGGCGGGGCAAATGTTTGCTTTCTGATTGATCGAATCACTTTTGTTGCATACTCGGCAATATTCCGGACAGTACTTGATCACGAAACGGAGCCGGGATCGCGATGATTTTCCCGTCGAAATTGACAAATGCAAAATCCATAGTGGCGAACGCGCATGTACTGCCGACGGTTTCATTAAAGATCTCATAGTTTATGCGAAAACTGGTTCGTTTGACCTCTGAAAATCCACCTCGAATATCCAGCAATTCAGCAAACTTTGCCGGACGTTTATAGCGGATTTCAACGCCAACAACA
>Ga0105103_10000643_pt1 | contig 19726 bp, 25 predicted proteins | sample PPLLaktember2015_2_FD_79107 | JGI IMG/M metagenome (GOLD analysis project Ga0105103, IMG submission 79107) | Freshwater sediment microbial communities from Prairie Pothole Lake near Jamestown, North Dakota, USA - PPLs Lake P7 Core (6) Depth... | ecosystem: Environmental > Aquatic > Freshwater >...
CGCCTGGGCCAACCTCACTGACGCCGACCTCACTGGAGCCAACCTCACCAGGGCCGACCTCACCTGGGCCAACCTCACTGGGGCCGACCTCGCCTGGGCCAACCTCACTGACGCCGACCTCACTGGAGCCAACCTCACCTGGGCCAACCTCACTGACGCCAACCTCACTGGGGCCGACCTCACTGGGGCCGACCTCACTGGGGCCGCGGGATTGGTCAAACGTGTTGGAGTAGAAATCGGGAACACTTATTGGAAGCGGATTCGTGACGGTTTGATTAATGAGAACTATCAGTTTTATGTTGGCCTTAACCGTCTGCGTGATGGCGAGGTTTTTGCCTCCGATGAGCGAGTGCTTTGTTCGCATCCGGGGTTTCACTTCGCCTCCCGTTCATGGTGCGCGGTAAACCATCCCGAACGCCCATATGAGGCCAGGATCAAGATTCCCGAGGGCGCTCAGATCAATGAGCCGTGGGCGACGGACGGGAAGGCCAGCGCGGACATGATCGAGATCGTCCAGGTGTTTGACACGAAGACCGGGGAGGACGTGACGGAGAAATTCAGACGGCCCGATCCGGGGAAGGAGTAGGGGATGCCAAAATCAGCAACCATTAAAACCCATCCGCTGATGGAGATCATCGGGAGTATGATGACGGGGATAGCATCGGTTCCGCCTCTAGAGGCAGGGAGAATGGTTATCCGCATGGCTAACGAGGTAGTTAAGTACCATGATGCAAAAGTGGCGGAACTGGAGGCCCAGGTCGCGGCCCTCACCCCCGGCCCCGGTTGCCCCCGCTCGCCCGAGTACAAAGCGCCGGAGCCGACACCAGGTCTAGACCGAGCGGAGAAAATCAACGCCCTTAGGGGGAAGTATCGGGGCCAGGTTTCGAGCGTCGATGAGTTCTTGGCGAAGAAATATCAAGGGGGAGGGGAATGAAAAATGAAATCACGGTGGTGATCCCGTACATGGGGGACCGGATGAAAAATCTGAAGAGGGCGGCGGGATCGCTCGATAGGCAAACCGTCCCGCCCTGTACCGGAGGACGGGGGTGTGGGGTCATGGTTGCCTACTACGGAGAGCATGAAAAGTGTAAAGAACTGGACATGATGAGGTTGAGATGTGGTGGGGTATCGTGGAAAAATGTTGAATTTAGATATTGTGGGGGGTCCGCCGACTTCTGCCGAACCCGAGCCTGCAACGCCGGCGTCTCGCACGTTCAGACCGAACTACGGCCATCCTGGACGCCGACTGCATCCTGTCTCCTCCTGCCCTGGCTGACGCCCGAGCCCTCATTGAGTCCGGCGTGGGGTTGGTAGGCGCCCCCTTCTTCTCGATGCAGGAGAGCGGCCGTTCAGAGCGCTTCCCCTTCAATGGAAGGCTGATTACGGGCGGCTTCATGGTGTTCCGCACGGCGGACTATCTGGCAGTCGGCGGAATGAATCCCTTTATGATGGGATGGGGCTACGAGGATCGCGACTTGGTGGAGCGCATGACGAATTACCGGGTGGGGTTGGACCGTAAGCCCGGCATGGCGGTGGCCTACTTGCCGTACCCCTACTTCCATCAGTGGCACGAACCGGCCGGGTCTCCGGAAGAGAAGCGGGCGCAAGAGGAGGCGAACATCCAGATTGCCCGGACGAGCGTGTGGGACGGGAAAGAGTGGAGGATGACAAAATGACCGTAACCTGCACCCGCCGCGGACCCGCCTGTACCATGACCGACGAGGGGTGCCGTTACAACCGAAGGAGAGCCGTCGAGATCGACGCGATGTGCGCGAAAGACACCGACAGACTGACCGCATGGGCCAAGCTCGGCTCTCGCCTCATGAGTATGCCGAGCTTATCTCTGATCGAGTGCTTGGATTGCAAGGAGAGAGGAAGTTGAAAAAGAAAAATCCAGAACCGAAACCGCCGGAGCCCAAAAAGCCAACACAGAAGACCCGGGACAACTGCCCCTGCTGTCTGACCCCCACCTGTCCCGTTAAAGGCGGGGGGAGAGTGTGTCTTGGGTGCAACAGGACTTGGAAGTCCACCGCGGACTACATGCGAGCCAAACTCGAAGCCCACAACTCCGCTGTGGAAGCGAGCCGGAGGAAGTCATGAGCCATGACACTGTTTGGGTCTGCACAAAATGCGGAAGGTGGAGCAAGACAAGAACGAGCTTTGATGACGAGTCCTGCTATGTCAACGCGATCAAGGTAAAAAAATCGTTATGTGAATTCTCTGAAAGCGGATGGCTCGTAACAAGAATTGCGAAGGAGAAAAAGCAATGAGCCGGGTGCTGCTGCTGACGGCGAGGCCCAACGCCGACGGCATGATGAACGGGCACAAGATGTGGACAGAAGAGAAGAGGCCACCGAACGGCCTGGGCTATCTCAAGGCCGTGCTGGATCAGGCCGGGCACGAGTGCGAGATCGCGGACAGGTACGCCGCCAACAAGGGGTGGTGGGACAAGGAGAACTGGTGGCCCGAAAACGGATATTCCGACTACGATCTGGCCGGTATCTACACCTGTTCGGTCTGCACCGATGACATCGCATGGCTCCTGAACAACATCGAGTGTGACCGGATCGCGGTTGGCGGCCCCCATGCCTTCCTGTATCCCGAGTGGTTCGACGCGTGGCCGCGTGTCAAAGTGGTGAGGGGAGAAGGGGAAAATATTGTAAGATTGATGGCATCTCCTGAAGCGTGGGAGAACACGTACGGGCATGGAGATAGAATACATACTACATCAAGGCTGACCGAAGGAAGACTCCCAATGAATCTGGGAGATTATACCGGCCTTGACTCTCTCCCCCGCTTCCCCTGGGAATACTTCTGGGACGAGAGCCGGCGCGGCCTCTACTCCTGGGACTTCCAACACGACCGCTCCTGCTACCCGGTCTTCACCATGAACACGACCCGCGGTTGCCCTCACGCCTGCTCTTTCTGCCAGACCAGGAAGATATGGGGGGGCAGGATCACGCACTTCTCCGCCGAGCGGGTGCTGGACGACGTGGCTTACTGCCGGTCCCTCGGCGCCAAGGCCATCTACTTCCGGGAGGACAACTTCACTTCGTACGAACAGCGGCTGATTGACATCTGCCACGGACTTATCAAAGACCCGATCCCGTGGTTCTGCGAGACCAGGGCGGACACCAATCTCGGCCTCTTGCGCGTGATGGCGGCGGCCGGGTGCAAGTGGGTTTACGTGGGTGTCGAGAGCCTGAGCCAGCGGATGCTCGACATCTACAATAAGCGGTTGACGGTCGAGCAGATCATGGCGTTCTTCGCCAGGTGCAGGCGGGAGGGGATCAAGACCTACGCCAGCATGATCGTGGGGCACCCAGACGAGACGGCGGAGGACCGGGCCGAGACCTCGTACCGGATGCAGGAGCTTCGGCCAGACGCTCACTACTTCAACCAATGGAGGAAGACTTGAGCAATGACAGCCAAAAACGAAACGAGCGAGTGAAAAGGCTTTTAGATGGCGACATCCTAAAGGCGTTGAGGCCTCCGGAATTTGAAGATGCGGTGAGAGAAGGAACCCTGGTCGGTTTTCCGCAAGGCGCAAAGGTCGCCTGCCCAACATGCGGAGAACTCGGGAGCCTGAGCAACTTCCCGGCGGGGACTGCGTTCGGTTACAAGGACGGCGTTTGGTTTAGCCCACTTGACGAAAAGTGGATGTGTTGGAAATGCTGGAGGAAAGAGTAATAGAGATCATTCTTGCGGTGATAATTTTTTTACTTGGTTATATTACGGGGAGCAGGGAGCCATGAACAACCGACGGAGGGAAGCATGATTTACGGGATCGAACACGAGTGGATAATTGTTTGGCTGTGCTGTGTAGGAATTGGCGCCTGCCTTAATGCTTTGTGGAGGAACCTATGAACAACCACTTCCTGGTCTTCTCGGCCGGCCGGGACTGCGCCCCCCTGGTGCGCCACAACGTCGCCAGCGTCATCAGCCAGACCTACGACGACTACGTTCATGTGGTCGCCGTGGACGATTCCCAATGCGACGGCGGGGCCACGCTTGACGAGGCCATGAAGTTCGACCGCTTCCCGAACCGGGCAGTGGTTGGCTCCGTCGAGCGGCTCCACTGGATCGGGAACGCCAAACTGGCCCTGGACGCCGTCGAGGACTCCATCGTGGTCATCCTGGACCTGGACGACTCGTTCTGGGACCGCCATGTTCTCGACATCCTGAATGTCGTTTACCAAGACCCGAACGTGTGGGCCACCTACGGGCAGTACGCCGTCGTGCCGAAGAGCGAGAGATCATTCAATAAGCAGTGGTTCGTGGGCCATTGCTTGCCCTGGCGCGGCGAGCATCCCCGGTCGATTCCCTGGATTTTCTCGCACCTCATGACGTTCCGCGGCTTCCTCTGGAACTCCATCAAGGACCAGGACTTGCGGGGGCCTGACGGCCAATACTTCCATGCTACCCGTGACGCCGCCGTCATGTGGCCCGTCGTCGAGATGGCGGGGCCGAAGCGTGTGCGGTTCATCGACCGTCCGATGGTCATCTACACCGCCCGCGACAACCCCGCGTTCCGCGAGGAACAGATACGCAACGAGGCCATCCTACGGGGGATGCCGGCCTACGAGCAGTTGCCATGAAACAGCTTCTTCCGTGCCCTCGGTGTGGGCAGAGGGCCATGCGCGGACCAAAAGGGGACACTTCTATGGGCAGGGCCAGGTTGCGTTTTGAGTGCAGAAATCGAAAGTGCAAATTCAAAGGCCCGGAGTCTAAAAGTTGGGTGGGGGCGGCCTTGGGATGGAACTTCCGCGCCAGCGGGATGGAGGGCATGTTATCATGACGTACCGTGAACGCTTCGACCCAAACCTGCCGGAGTTCGCTCCCGGCACCCCGTCCTACTCCTACTTCATACTCAGACACCTCAAGGCCATGCCCTACATCGTTGACAAGCTGGTGCTTGACATCCCCTGCGGCTTAGGGGTGGGCACGAAACTGATAGCGGAGGGCGCCCACAAAGTGCTTGGCATCGACCGAGACAAGGAGTCCCTGGAGAGGGCAAGAGAAAATGCCGACCCCGAAATATTGCGGTTCGAGGACGGCTACATGGAAGACCTCCGCGACATCGTGGTCGATGACCTCGTTGATGTCGTCACCTGCTTCGAGGGCTATGAGCACTTGACTCGGGAGGGCCAGCCACGGTTTCTGGCCGAGGCCCACCGCGTCCTGGTTCCTGGCGGGCTCCTCATCATGACCTGCCCGGTGGGCACGGGAAAGCCCTCAAGCAATCCATTCCACCTACACGAGCCCACGGTGGACGAACTGGTCGAGGAGACGGCGAAGCTGTTTAGCATCGAAAGGCTGGAGGCGATCACGGACCACGGGGCCGTGATCATGGTGGCAAGAAAGGAGAAAAAATCGTGAGCATCGAAGAATTTGGAGATCGTCTGCGGCAAGCCCGCCGCCTCAAGCAGTACACGATGGCGAAACTGTGCGACAAGATGGGCGGACACAACCCAGCGGAGGTCGGAGCGTGGGAGGGCGGCCGGCTCCCAAATTCAAAGGCCCTCGTCGATCTGGCGAAGGCCCTTGAGGTTACGACGGACTGGCTCTTAGGTCTGTCCGACAATGGAGGCCCCCAGACGTAGGGCGTCGGCGATCCCCTTGAGGATAGTGGAGGCTGGGTGCGCCAAGTACTCCGCCACTCCGTCGCACAGGTCGGCCAGGGCGTTGAGCAGGGCGGGGACTTCCACTTTCGCCACCTTTCCGTCCTTGGCGATGACGGCGATGGCCTTCCACGCGGCGATGATTTTCAACATTGGACTCTCCTTTTGGTTGCGATCATTACAAAAATACCGATTTCTCACTGAATGATTTTCTGTGAGCGGTCCTCGAAGGTCTCCCGGTTGGTTGCGATTTTCAATGGGGTCTCGACGTGCAGGTAACGGCCCCTCCGGTCCACCCGGAAGAACGTGCCGACCCCGGCGCCGCCTTCGAGCAGGTGCCTCCCGATCTCGGGCTCCAAGACGGCCGGAAAGTCGGCCGCCAGGTCAACGGCTTGTGACGGACTCCAGAAGTGAGGGCAGGCCGCATTGTCGTTCACGACCTTGATCTCGGCGTGTTCTTCGGCCGTCCGCTTGATGCAGATGATGGTGACATCCCTCACCCGATGCTTATGGTGGAGCCAGTCCTCAAATTCCAGAATGATCCCGCGAAGTTGCGGGTCTATTTCGTTGTGCCACTCGTGGAAAAGTTTGTCCTTATTGTCCTCTTTGAACTTGACTGCCATCACTTCACTCCTTTCTGGTTGATCCTTTCCTGTTTGGTTTTCTGCTCTTTTTTCAAGGCCCTAAGATAATCCCGGTACTGGTACTCATTGCTCATCATGACGCGAGCGGGAGAGTCCTTGTAGGTTTTGGCGCCGGTGACGAACCTGAACCACCGGGCGGTCGGTGACGGCTCATCCAGCGGCGGGGTCATGGGCTCGCCATAGAGACGTTGGTGAACCACGTCCTGCCATGACGTAGGGATAAGCTGGTCGAGCGCAGAGACCACCCCGACGGTCTTGAGGGCGTACTGCTTCTTGGCCCCCATTTCAATGCCAAGCAGGGTCCTGGTTTGACCGGGGTACTTCTCTAATGGCTGCTGGAAGAAGAAACTGTACCCGCGGCCCTCGTTGGCAGAGTACTCGATGGGGAGCTTGATGACGGGGTTCAGCATCTGGAGGGCCAGGTCCATCGGCTCGAACGCCTCCTGCATGTCGGCAGCCGGAATCCAGTTGCGGAGGACCAAGTAGAACGCTTCCCCGGTTTTGGGGTTGTACTCGATCCGCACGGGCAGAGAGTCTTTCATCCAGTTCTGGACCCCGTAGTAGTCGATGGGCTCCTGTTGTTCCTCAAAGACTTTGCGGGCCTTGTCGATCCAGGTGACGGCGGTAGGCCGCGTGAGCATGAGTTCCATTTGGAGAGGCAGGTTCTTCCGGCTCCAAGCGTAGAAGGGGAACACGTAATCCCGGATGTCTTTCTCGAAGGTCGTGAGGTCGGAGTAGTCGAAGTGCCATTTGGCAACTTCTTTGGCGGCCTCCCGAAAGCCCATGCCCTCCTCCAGAACCTTGTAGAGGAAAAGCTGCCCCCGCCCCGTGTCCTCGACCCTCTGGCCGAAGGCGTAGCCGGCGCGGGTCACAAAGTTCCGTTGGGAAACCGGGTTCATGGTGCCGGGCCGAATGGCGTCGGCGATGCTGGCCGGGTTGTCGGCCGAGAACAGGCCGGTGCCGTGGACCCCGTTCTTCTGCATGGCCTCGGCCAACTCCCGCATGGTGTGGGTCTTTCCAGACTGCGACACCAGGGTCTGGTCCCACCACTTCCCAGTGAACTTGGCCGCGTCCCACACCCCTTCTTTGTACATCTGCCCCATCTTCGAGCGGAAGATGTGGCTCAGGTGCAGGGAGGACGCTAAGTCAACCGGGTTGCTGATGCCAGCCAGTACGTTGTGAATCTGCTGGGAGATCATGTTGCGGAAATGGAACGCCGGCCTGACGCCCAGGGTCCAGCCCTTCCAGACGGCTTGGGTGAAGCGGAGGGCTCGGGCGAGTTCGGCTTGCTTCTTGGGGTTGATCTGGAGTTCCAGGTGCTTCTCCAAGACCCCGGCGATGTCGTCGTCGTAGAATACATCGTCCCCGACGGCTTGGCGGGCTCGCTTGCGGAGCATGGGGTTCAGGCGCCGCATTCCCTTCTGGGCGGCGAAGGCATCGAGTTGCTCCTCCGTGGCTTTTCCGGCGATAGCGTGGGGGGTCAGTAGATCGTCCGCCTGCTTTTTGAAGTCGTCGATTTTTCCCCGGATGGCGGCGAGCTTTTCTGGGGTGGTCCCGCGCCAAAGTATCTTCTGGTTATGCACCGCGGCTTCCAACGCCTCTATTCGCAACTCCTTGATTTGAGATTTCAGTTCCCGCACTTTGTCAATGATCTCTTCCTGGAATCTTGGCGGGTACAAAGCGTGAGGAGCCATGTCTGCGACTTTCCACGTGTAGGGCTCGTCTCCCATCGCCGCCACTTCCTTCAAGAGCCCCTTGATGGTTCTTCTGTGCTGGTTCATCTCCTCCATAATGTCGGGGATTCTGTGGTAGTTGTATCCCGTAGCGATCCCGACTTCCTCTAGCACCTTGATGGTGCTTTCGGAGAGTTCTTTACGCCCGAACTTGACGATGGCGTTGGCGAAAGTCCCGAGTTCTCCGTCGAGAGATATGAGGTAATCGTGGATTTGGCTCTTCTTGATGACCTGGGTGTCTTGAAAAACCTCCACTGTTTCGTCCAGCTTCTTCCCGGCGGAGATGAACTGCGAAAGGTATTCGGGGAGGCCGCCCTCGATCCTTCTCCCCCATTGAGGCTCGACCTTCCTGATTTCCAACATCTCGATGTCGTCAAGCGCTTTCCGATACCGTTCGGACGCGCCCTTGAGTTTCCCCGCCTCAACCCTCGCCCCTTGCTCAAGGACGTTGCGGAACGGAGCGTCTGCGGTGCCCATAATCTGCTCTCTGATCTTGGCTGTCGTCTGCCCCCACCGCTTCGCGGATTCCCGGAACAAGTAGGACTGCTTTACGGCTTCCGGGCTTCGGCCTGCGGCCCGCAGTCCCATCCGGAGAGCGGGGCTAAGGTTCTCCCCGATCCAGTCGGCCACGGCCTCTCCGCCGGCGCCCTCCCGCTCCATGTAGTTGACGAAATCGGAGAACTTCAACCAGTGCTCACGGTGCAACGAGGAGCCCATCCTGACCGACCTCGCCTTGATCCCGACGATCATGGGGAGAAGGTTCCCTACATCATGGTCCATCGGTTGCAGGAGATGAGGGCTGTACCCCTCGACGAAGCTGGTCAGGACGTTCGCGTTCATCTCGCGCTTGGCAAGCTCGTTGTAATACTTGCGGGCAAAATCGACGGCCTTTTGCGCGTTGGGTGAAAGCTCCGACACCATCTTGGCCGTGGCCTCCGCGATGTCGATCTGCTTGCCGAAGTCCCCGAACATCTCTCCTCCGTAGGGGGTGAACTCGGCCATCGCTTCGTCCCACACCTTCTTCCAACTCTCCTTCTTGGACAGGTCCCCCATCGACTCGGCAAGATCGACCCGCTTATGAAGTTCGCCCATGAACAAGTCGATTTCCTCGGGCGTTACATCCTTCATCACCTTGGCAAGCTCGTCCCCTTGGGGGGCGATCTTGGACCCGGCCATCAGGCCATTGATCGTGCCCTTGGCGATTTTGATGTTGAGGCCACGGGCGTCGGTTTCTTTCTGAACCGTGCTTTTAATGAACTCCGTCAGCTTGTTTGGGTCGATCCAGGCGTTGAACAGTTCGGGATCGTCAAACCCGTTCTTCCTCAACGTCTGGATGAAGCGGGCGCGAACCTCGGGGTCAAGCAGAAGGCCATCCCTGACCTGCTCGATCATTGGATGCTCGAAGGCGTCCTCGAACTTCATGATGTCGGCGCGGGTCCAGCCCTTCGTCAACTTCTGCATCCTCTTCGTCGCCGCCATCCCGTCAGCCGCCAAGTTGCGGCCGAGGTAGTTGGTGACGTGTAACATCTGGTCAAGACCCTCGCCCGTCTTCGCCAAGTCCTCTTTGCCGCGGGCCTTGTTCAGCCCCGACATGACCTCGGCCGACGTGGAGAACAGGGCCTTTCCCTTCGCCGCGGCGGCTCCGGCCAGGTCCGCCAGCTTCGCCACCGGGGGAATCTGCCGGGCCAGGTCGGACGCTCCCCCGATCAGCGCGGCTCCGGCTTGGTAGATTTTCTTATCCACCGCGGGAGTCAGGAGAGACTTGCCCATAACGCTCAGGAGCGCCCACTGGCCCTTGTCGATCTTCTCCCCGATGGTCCTGGCCGCCACGTAGGAGTCCAGGACTCCAGCGTCAAACGCCCTGACCGCTTCCTGCCCGTACCTCGACTCCAACGCCAACAGGACAGGAGAGTCCGCGATTATCGCGCCCGCCTCGTCCAGCTTTGGCTTGAATTTTGCGAGTTGCTCGGCTTCCTCGGGCGTAAGGTGGAGCCGTCCGCGGCCAAAGAGTTTGCCGAGCAGGGAGGTCTTGCGGGCCTTCTCGGATTTGGCGAACAACTCCATCCCCATCTCTGCCACATGGGGGGCCGCCTTCCCTGACTCGTCGATGATGATTCCGCCGATCCGGGCGAAGGTCTGGGCCATGTCGCCAAGCCGGGTGGGGGCCGCGATCCCGAGACCCCAAATCTTCGGCCCGGCCACGAGCAGGGGCCGGGACTTGGCGGCGAACCCTAGGCCGATAAAATTCAAGGGGTCCATTACCATATCCCAGGCCAGCCCGATGCCGGAAGCCGCCAACTCGGCATTGTCTCCAAACTGCTCCCGCAAACTTTCGCCGAACGCTTTGACCACCAGGTCTCGACCCTCGATGGTGAGGTCTCCCGTGGCGGCGGCCCCGATGGCCTTGGTGTAGAGGTAGGGGTCGAACTTGCCGTCCAACATCAGGTTGAAGATGGCGTTGGTCACGTACTGTGGCCGGCGCAGAAATTCCAGCGCCCGCCAGTACCAGGGCTCATCGAAGTCATGCCGGGTGGGGATGTCCTCTGCCTTGTAGCCGTTGTCGAGAAGCCACTTCTGCGTGTTCTTGATCTCGGTTTCGAGACCCTTGAAGCTCTTGCGCTTGTCCGGGTCCGCGAGTTGAGCCTGCACGGTCGCCGGGTCGAAGGTCCAGACGAAGGATGGCGGATCGAGTTGCGGGACATTGTGCCGGGCTGTCGCGGGCACGCCCGCCCCTCCGGCTTGCTGGAGTTGGTTCCAAGCGTCGGCGACTTGCCGTTGCGCTTGCCGAGGGTTGACAGGAGAAGACATCAGGGAACCCATCCCCTCGACTCTTGCTCTGCGGATTTGGTTGCGCCCTTGGCTGACCCCGTTTTCTTTTTGGACTCCGCCTTCCTTTTCTTTTGAGACGCACTCATTTGCTCCGGGGTCATTTCCCACGGGGCAGGCTCCGGAGGCGGAGAGGGCAACGAAGGCGCTGGCAAGAATTCATAAGCCGGAGGACTGACGTTGGGATTTTTTTGGTACGCTGATCCTTCTGGGGTGAACCGGATAGGGTTCTCATCGACATCATAGCCGTTGGCGGGAGAGCCTCCTCCACCCCCGCCGCCGCCACCACCGCCGCCACCGCCGCCGTAGCTCCTACTGCCACCGTCGCCTACGCCGTACGCCTCTTGAGCGGCGATCCTGCGGGCGGCGTAGGGGTCTCCGGTCCTGGCGAGCACGGCTTTGTACGTGATCTCGTATGTCGTCACTTTGGCGTCGGCCTCGACCGCGGCGTTCTCCACGGCGTTCTTTCGCTGGAGCAGCATCATCTGCTTCTGGAGCCGCATGGCCTCGTCGGTCTGGTTGTGCTGCATCGCCATCGCGTACTGGCTCTGGAGTTCCATCATCTTCTGCTGATGCTGGTTGTTGATCTGGGCCAGTTCCTTGTCGGCGCCAATCTTGGCGGCCTGCATGTCCTTTTGGAACTGCATGTACTCCATCTGCTTGCGGCGTTCCGTGATGCCCTGCAAGGCCCCGCTGGTGAGTGACAGCGCCACCATCGCCGGATTCAGTGAGGATTTAACGTGTGCCATCGTGGCCTCCTATTCGGCCGTCTGCCTGTAATACCAGTTGTACCAGTCGGACGGGATTTGAGAGGACATGGCGTCCCAAGCCGAAGAGGCGACCCCTTGTCCTCCCGCCCGGTTTTGCTGGTAGGTTTCTCCCATACCCATTCCGCCGCTCCCGGCCATCGGGGGCATTCCCATCGCCATCATCCCGATGTTGGCCCCCAAGTTGCCCAGGCTCCCCATCATGGCGGCGTCCTGCTGTCCTTGGATGGCGGCGGCGTTCTGCTCCAGTTGCGCCATGTTGAACGTCTGGCCCATAGCCGTGCTATACATCCCCATCTTGTTGCCGAATCTCCGCTGGGCTTCCGACTGCCCCCACGCTCCCGTCGCCATAGCAAGTTGAGGGATGGACATCTGGCCTTGGATGCGCTGTTGCTCGATCCCCCCGGCCGCCCGCTGAATGGCGTTCACCCTCTGTGCCTCCAGCGTCCCCAGGGACCGGCCTGCCTCGCTCGACCGCATGATGCCGCGGGCGGCCAGCATGTCCATGATGCGGTTGCCACCCTGGGCGGCCTGCTCGTTGATGGCGCTGGAAGCCATACCGTAGGAGTTGGCCGCCATCTCGTCGATCCAGGCGCCGGGTCCACCCCCGCTGAAAAGCTGTTCCAGCCAACTCTGGGCCTGGCCGATCAGAGGGTTGGTCATGTCTCCTTTGGTCTTGCGCTTGATCGACCGCCACGACCTATTGATGTCGGACTGATCGGGGACATCGACCCCCTCCCCTCCCATACCAAGCGCGTCAGACAACATGCTCATGTTACGCCTCCGTTATGGTCACGTATCCGCCGTGGACTTCATCCGTGCTGCCTCGTGCGACCTTGATGCCGAGGTAGTTGGTGGAGGTGGCGGTGACATCGTCTATGTTGATCTCGCTGTCAACCTTTCCGGTCCCTTTCGACGTGTGGGTGCTGGAGTTTTCGATGGAACATTCATAGACGATCACGTCGTTGGTGGCGTCGCTCCCGTACACCATGACCGCCGTGGCTTTGAAGCCGATGGGGATTTCCACCGTGCAAACCACAGAGGCCGCTCCCGCTCCGACGTATGCGCCATAGTCATCCACGGCTTCCGGGGCGGCCACGTTCACCGTCACGAAATCTCCCGGCAACAGTTTGATCCTGGTCCTGCTCCCGAGCCAGCCAGCCACGCCGTCGGCGCACTTGGCCGGGGTGATTTCCCCGTTCAGAATATGCTCCGTCCTGATCTCGTTGTCGCCGATGTGGACCGCGCAGACGGGACTCTTCACGATCTTGAACGTGTCGCCCACGGCCAGGACCACACCCTCGCCGCCCGCCACGTCCCCGACGTTGCCGCCCCCGTCCGCCGCCGCCTTGAGAGTAATGGACCTATCGGACTGATCGCTCGACGAGATGACGTATCGCCTGCCCACGCTGGCGGCGACGGCCGCGCTTGTCAGTACGACCATAATCATGTCTTTGTAGGTGTTGTCCGCCGCCGTGAGATTGGTCGAGTCTATGATGACGGACCCGTCCGCGTCGGTCGCCTGGGTTGACACGGTATAGACTCCGGCCGCCCCTCCCTGCGCTGCTTCGGTCCCGCCCCCGGTGAAGCTGAAGGCCCGGCCGATGACCAGGTGTTCACGGGCCACTTGCCCGTCCGCGATCTTGGCCGACGTTACGTTGTCGTCCTTGATTTTGGCGGTCTCGACCGCGGATGACGCCAGGGCCGTAGCCCCCACGGACCCCGCCGGGTGGTCGATGGTGGCGGCCGAGAAATGAGTGTTGACCGCGTTGATGATCTGGTCGTAATCGTCGATGTGGTCCTGTCCGACGATTTCATCCACGCCATCGGCGTAGGTGTGAATCCTGGTGATGCTCCCGCTCATCTTCCGGTCTCCTCGTATCGGGCCTTCATGCTGGCAATGGTGGCGCCCGACACCGCGCTCGAATAGCTCCAGGTCAGATACCACGATCTCGCGTAAGCCGCCAGCCGGTGCCGCTTGGTGAGTTCCTGTTTGTCTTTGCCCGTGATGGCATAGATTTCGTCGTCGCCGTAAACCGCCCCGGTCCCGTAGTAAGGCCCGGAGCTTTCGTCAACATCGAGCGTCAGGTTGAAAGTCTTGTTCACCGTGTCGTCGGTGTAAAGCTGGACCGCACCGGACTCCGAAGTGTTCCTCGCTCCCCACCGCATCAGTTCGGCGTCGAGAAATTGCAACCGCTTGCGCTCGTAAGTTTTGGCAGAGAACTTTCCAGTCGTGAAGCTGAACGCGATGGCCGCCGCGATGTCCGCCCGCCCGCCGTACTTGTAAACGTTGGTGGTGTTGGCGAACAGTACGTCATCCTCGCCGGGACGGTAGCACCAGTTCTGGAACGTCAGCGACAAGAGCATCCAAGGGATGCGGCCGGCCGGGTCGCGCAGACTCACCTTGCCCACCAGGGTCTTGTAACTCGCGGCGGTCGGGATCGACAGCCAGTATTCGTCCCGGCTCTCGTGGTAGAAGGCGCAGCAGTTGTCCTGGTTGACCGTGGAAAAATAACTCTCGAACGTCTTGTCGATCTTGTAACTGCATCGGGCCGCTTCGAGGTCTCCAAAGTTCTGAGTGGCGGTCACGGAATACACCCCGGTGGCATTAGCGAACAGTGCGTCCCGGTTGGTCTTCACCATCGTCCACGGCGCCGCCCCGACCGGCGCCAGAGGGCGGGTGCTGGGGAAGTAATAGTTCCCGTCCAGGGTGGTGTCGTCCCATGCCATGTAGATCGCCTGGCGCGTGTGGACCAACAGGTTGCCGAACGACACCATGCCCGTGACCTCGAAGTCGTAGTGCAGGGCGTTCACGTCGGTCTCCGACCCCGTGACCCAGTTGGTGTCGTCGTAGGCCGCGCACCAACTGACGCGGTTCGGGAAGGAGTCTCCGTCCAGGACGTAGTTCCCGACGAACAGCCGCTGACTGTGGACGCACCCATACTTCGGGTAGAAGTTGGTGAATCCGGTCGCTACATCGGCGAGCGTGGTGCCGTCCCACTTCATAAAGTTGGACCCGTCCATGATGTAAAGGTAGCCGTTGTAGTTGACGAAGCAGGTCCGGCCCCCGGCGGCGGAAGACAGCGCTCCCACGTCGGTCCAGGCCGGCGGCGAAACCAGGGCATAGAGATGGTGGTCGGAACACCGGGCCACCGGGATTTCGGTCCCGTCGGTTTTCTGCAACACCCCCAGACTCAACACGTTCGCCAGGGTGTCGCCTAGGGCCGCGTAGCCCAGGCGAGGCTCTGGTATGCCCCCGTGGGACAGCAGGAGGTTGGAAGCGTCGGCAAATTCGTTCGGCGCGATGTTCTCCGGGACTTCCCGGTTATTCACCCCACCGGCAAAATTGTCTATGGCGAGGACCATCGTCATCCAGGCACCGTCAATGGCGTCTCGACCTCGAAGGAATCCGCTTCCGTCTGGTCAACCCGCCCGAACACGTACATGGTTTTGTGCGCGTGCTCCCGGGCCAGGAAGCGGTCGAGGGCGTTGCGAAAGTCCGCCCTCAAGATGTGCGCTCCCTGGTAATCCTTGTCGAACACGCACTGTTGCGCCATGACTCCCGTGATAAAAATGTCGTCGGCCCCCACTGGGTACACCACGTCGGTCTCAGCCGACAACTCGCCGATGCTGGCCTCGCCAAAGAACCGGAACCTCCACTTTTTGCCGGTCGAGTCCGTGGTGTCCTCGGAGTCCGGAGGGGGGTAGAGGTAGGCGTTGATGTCGAAGGTGACCCCGGTGGTGCTCCGGTCGGTCGGGAGGGCCAGGGCGTAGTACGTGGGAGTCCCGGTGGAGTCCGACCCGTTCATCCGCGCGATGTAGTCGGAGTAGGCGATCTCTTCCAGGTCGTACCGGTTGCCGGTCGTCACCCACGCCGAGGTGTCGGTGTCGTACTCGTACTCCTCCAGCCACGCCTTCTCCACCCGCGTCACCGTGGACTTCAAGTTGTGAGCGGTCGAGATGTTGAGCGGCATGTTCAGGATGCCCTCGGCGAAATCGGCGTAGCCCTCCACCTGCAATCCCCTGATCCCGGCTTCCCGCTGAATCTTGGACGCCACCTGATTGACCCAACTGGTCATCCTGGTCATGGCCTCGGAGTCCGTGCCTTCGGACAAGTTCGAGGCGATGAGAGGAAGAAGTCCGGAACCGGTGGAGCCGCCGAGCAGGGTCATGTTATCCTTCCTTTCCCTTCTTCGCGCCCTTGATGGACTCGACGGTCTTGCCGAAGGAGCACTTGGGGGACTCCCCGAACACGTTGAGGAACTTTTTGGTCAAGACCAGGGCGGCGTCGTCGTCGATGGCTTTGATGCGGGTGTCGGGAAACCCCTTCTCCTCCATCATCATGCGGAGGACTCCCGTGCGGAACCGCCAGGGAGGCCCGACGATGTAGTCGGGATCGCGTGACATCTCCAGCATGAGACTGAACAGCATGGTCTTGTAGGGGCCGAGTTCCTCGCCCGTGAGCTTTTCGTAAGCCGCGATTTCGGGCAGCCGTTCCTGCTCCTTCATCTCCTTGGGCTTCAAGAACTCGGGGAGTTCGGCCCTCCCCTCGTCGATGTCGCGCTGGCTCGGGATGAACACATGGCCCGGGCCGGGAATGAACGACGGCGCCGAGTCGGCGTTGTTGGCCCCGGTGCTGAGCAGCTCCTTGATGTCGTCCTCGTTGAGCCCGAGCTTCTTGAATTTTTCTTGCAGTTCCGCGCTGATGGTCATGAACTTTCTCCTTTCACTTTCGTTTCGATTTTCGCCACGGTCACGATAAGGGTGTCGAGCTTCTCGTCCATTTTGTCGAGGGTTTTGTGGCGTTCATCGCAGACGCACTTCTCTTGCTTGGCGTCGATACGGTCGTTGATGAGTTTCCAAAGAATCCCCAACAGCCCCAGGGATGCCCCGCCGGAAACCACTACAGTGCCAACGTCAACCATAGCCTCTCCCTTTCGGGAAGCCGGAGGGAGGGGGCGGCCCCCTCCCTCCGGGTTGAGATCAGGTGCAGTCGATCATGGCGGCCGTGCAGGCGTCGGTACTCACGTCCAAGCCGATGCACATGCCGATCATTCCCACCTGGAGTTCGGCCGCGGCGACCCCGAGGGTGGTGGTGGTGGTGCCGACGGCGGAGATGCCCTCGGCCAGGCCGGCGACGGCGCTCGACTGGATCAGCTTGACGCCCGGCCCGACGGTGGTTTCGGAAGCGTCCACCTTGACGATCCCGATGCCCTTCACCAGCATCCAGAAGTAGTAGTCGGCGGTCACGTCGTGCTGCGCCACGCCCACGATCTTTTTGGAGGAAGTCGCGGCGACCTCCACGCTGGACGGGCAGAACACGTTGAACGTGGTGGAGGTCGTGAGGGCCGTGGTCCAGGTGCCGATGATCCTGATCTTGGCCGTGCTGATGCCGTCGTCGATCTCGTGAGTCTCGTGGTTCGAGTTCATGACGTACCAGCCGGGGCCGTAGTAGGTGTAGCAGTCGAACACGGAGGAATCGTTCACGGTGTTGCCGCCCGACACCACGCCGACATCTTCCGTGCCGGTCGTGCCGTCTCCGCCGCCCGCCGACTCACACGAGATGGCGTACAGGGTGTTGCCGCGGGACAGGGCGGACTCGGACTTGCACCACCGCCAGATTCGGCCCATCTCGTCCTTGCGCTCGATCCCGAGCCGGCCTTCCTCGTTGGTGGAGTACTCCCACCCGATCTGCGTGATGAACTGCTCCCGCGGGACCGAGTTGACGGGAGAACACTCGTTGGACCCGTAAAGGGCCAGGTTGGTTGCTTCGGCCATTGTCGTCTCTCCTTTCCTTTGAGGGGATCAGTCGATCCCGTAGATGACGCCCTGCTTCTCGGCGTCGTCCATCGTCAACTGGCCGCCGGCCGAGAGCCAGCGATACCGGATGCCCGGCTGGTCGTCGGGATACTTGACCTCGCCCAGGGTGAAGTTCTCGTTCTCGATGATCCAGAGGTTGATGTGGTTCAGGTTCGGCATGTAGATGCAGCCCGACGGGCAGGCGTCATCGGCGTACAGGGGCCGGTTCTTGAAGATCACGTTGGGGAAGCCCGGGTTGACGGTCGAGGGTACGGTCCCGCTGCCGGTGGTGATCCGCACCTTGTCGAACATGATCTGGTCCAGGAGGCCCAGGACCGCGTTGGTGGTGAACCCGCAGGTCCAGGACTCTCCGTCTTTGGTCAATTGCAAGTCCATCAGGGTGAGGGCCTTGTAGAGGTTGTCGCCGGCCGATGTGGTCTTGATGCCCTTGGAGCACCAGTTCTTCCACCAGGAGTAGGTGCCGCGGGACAGCTCGCCCACCGTGCCGGTGCCGGCCCTCGCCGGGGTGGCGGACGAGATCGAGGTCGAAGTCTCGATCATGGCCTGCATCCCAAGGAACCGCTTGCCTCCGTCTCCGGTGCCGTCGCCGAAGAACGTGGTGTTGAGGGATTCCTCCATCGACAACTCGGCGTCTTCGAGGCGGGTGTCCACGAGGTTCAGGATGGCGGCGTCGCCCTTGCAGGCGTCCTCCTCGTCCTTGGTCCACTTGACCGCGACGATGGCGTGCTTCCGGTCGTACTTGGCCGACATGTAGCTGTCGGTCTGGTTGGCCGGCACCCGGTCTCCGCCGGACCAGTAAATCACGGTCCCGCCGTTCCCGAACCGGACGAACTCGACGATGCGGGTGCCTTCGGTCCAGGTCTTGATCCTGCCCTTTTGCCGGAGGGCCGCGAGCAGTGCCCTGCGGGTGCCGATCTGGTTGGTGATCCGCGGGGACAGCTTGTCCATCGTCGAGATCAGCAACAGTGAATCGTAAGTGTTCTGCGCCATTTCAGGTCTCCTTTATTCCGGCGGCTACCCCGTGCGCTTGAAGCCTTCGCGGGAGAGTTTTTCCTTCGCCGCGGCCAAGGCTTCCGCCGGTGTCAGAATCTTGTTGCTTTCCGCCGATAACTTCTTGGGGTTGACCGCGGGCGAGGATGACGGAGCGTTGCGAGACTTGGACCGGGACTTCTTGTCCTCGTTGTAGCCCTTGAGAAGTTTGGCCTCCTCGAAGGCTTCCTCGTAGGACAAGACCCTCGGGGCGGTGCCGTCCGGCAGGGGCTTCCCGTTGTTCCACGCGGCGTTCCATGCCGTGTTCATGAAGCCCGCCACGGCCGCCACTTCCTCCTGGGTGTGCGCCTGCATGAACTCCCGCTCCTGTCTCGTCTGCTCCGCCTGCTTCTCCGCCGTCAACCGCGAGTTGATTTTTTCTTCCGCGACGAGCGCGGACTTCTGCTCCGCTTCCTTGCTCACTTTCTCGACCATCTCCGCGATCCTTGCTTCCGACTTGCTGATTTCCTTGCGCAGGTGCTGGTGAAACTTTCGAGGGTTTTCGTAGATTTCATCCCCGACTTCCTCGGGGGGTTCTTCTTGAGGGGCCGCCTGGCCGGGCATGAGCCTTTCCATCGTCTTGATGGTGGCGTCGAGTTCGGCCAGTTTGGCGGTAAGGTTTTGCTTTTCCGCCGCCCGGTCCTGCTCGATCTGGGCCAGGCGCCAATCGCTGTCCGCCTTGATCTGGTTGATCTGCGAAACGATTGCGGCCTGCCTCTCCGGTGGCACTCCGGCCAGCAGGCCGTCTGCTTCCGGGGCCTCGGGTTTCTCCGCGGCGCCCGGCGGGTCCGCCACGAGTCCTTCGCGTTCTTGCTCTTGCTCAGTCATCTTGCTTCTCCTTTTGAAAGTTACCGGATGATTTTCCCGTCACGGGGGTGCATCTGCCCCATGTCGTCCACGTCAACCCCGAGATAATCGGTCTCGGGGTCTCCCGGTTTCGGGACGTACTCCTTGGGCGGGCGGGCGCGGTCTCTCTGCTCCCGCCTGCGATCCTTGTCCCGTCTCGCCCTCGCGCTCACCGGATGATCCTTGAGTTCTTCGACTTGCCCGTGGTTGGGGGCCGGTTGCCGGAGGGCGCGTGAACCGGGTTCAACACGGGGTTGGCCGGGCGGTCAGCCTTCAACACGTTGCCGATGTATCCGGGGTCGGAAAAATTGGTTGTCTCCTGGATGGCGAAATCCGCGGGGTTCGCTCCGGTGTCGATAATCGCTTGGTACTCCTGTCTCGAAATCGACCTCACCCCGCGGCGCTGTATCTCTTTCAGATACCCCTCGTTGCGAGACTGC
>Ga0105103_10000644_pt1 | contig 19714 bp, 4 predicted proteins | sample PPLLaktember2015_2_FD_79107 | JGI IMG/M metagenome (GOLD analysis project Ga0105103, IMG submission 79107) | Freshwater sediment microbial communities from Prairie Pothole Lake near Jamestown, North Dakota, USA - PPLs Lake P7 Core (6) Depth... | ecosystem: Environmental > Aquatic > Freshwater >...
GAAACTTATGATCTTTCAGAACTTAATAATAGAATTAAGTCTTTTGAGTCTACTATTAATGATACTGTTAAAAATAAATACAATGGAGATTATAGTGCTGCTGCAAATGAGATAGCCAAGATGATTGGCACAGAACGTACTAATCCCTTCTATCATTTCAATAAACAAAAAGTTGAAATGGGTAAGGCTTATTTAGATTCTAAGATGAAATTAGGTTCTAATTTTATATCTGCAGGTAATCCATTATCAGTCTCATTTCAAGATTGGCAACAAGGCAAGTCTCTTGATTTTGTTCCACTTAATAGTGCAGAAATAACACAGAGAAGTGCAGCAGTATTCCAAAATTTTGCTAAGCAAGTAATGAGTGATTCTGGATTACAAATGTCTCCAGAAGGACAATATTTTAGAAACACTGTTCAACAGGGATTTAAAAGTGATACGGAAGCTATGAAATTTGCTGAAGAGTCTGGATTATTAAATCAAATATATGAATCAATGCCAGAACTTAAGAATGCGGATAATCAAGAAGCTGTATTAAATGCTATTAAACAAGGAGCATTAGCAGGTATTGGAACTACAGAAACTAAGTATCTAGCTAATCAAGATTTTTTAAGTAGAGCTGATATGTTAAAAGCTAGTGCGTCTGGAAAAACAGATTCCTTTAATTTAATTACTCCTAGTGGAACTATGGCTACTAAAAAATATTTTAAAGATAAAGATGAGGCGGGAAATAGATTAGCTGCAATAAAATCTTATACAATTAATAGTACCTCTCCATCAATGATGACTACAGCAGAAATAAGTTTAGTAGATAATATAAAAGAAAATTTAGGTAATCAAATTAAACTATTAGCTTTTGGAGATAAACCTTCTGAGTTTACTAATTTTATTACTAAAAAAAGTAGTAAGAATATTAAAGAAATGGATGGATCTAAACCATTGGAAATTACTGATATAGGATTTAGTCCAAGTTCTGCTGAGATAGTATTTGGTGTTACTGGATATAATAAAGATGGACAAATGTTAGAATCAGTTATCGCCTTAAATGCAGGTGATGAATCAAAAATAAATAATAAAGTTTTAAATTTATTACCTTATCTACAAAGATTAGGTGAGGATGAAGCAGATTTTAATAATGAACTTTATAATTGGTTAGCTAGAAACTATCCAAACGTTTATAAACAAAATACTCAGTAATTATGCCCCTTTACGAAGAAACTAAAAGGATTCAGCAAGAACTTGATAATAAATATAATCAAGATGATCCATTAAAATATTTATTTACAAAACTTTCCACTACTAATAAAAAGTTAGCCTCAGTTGGTAAACCTACTATTATTCCAAATGTAGGAGAAACTTCTGCTATTTATTTACCAAAAGATTCACGAAATTTTGGTAGATTTTTTGGAGAGGTTTATGATCCTACTACAAATATAGAAAATGTAGCAGCTGGTAGACAATCAGGTGCAGAAAGGTTGGCTTATATGCTACCTAGAATAGGAGTTAAAGTAGCATCTGAAGTTGCTCAGTTACCTGGATATCTTGCAGGAGCTGTAGCATGGGGAACTACTGGTTTTGATAAAGATCAAGTTGGATTAATGGTTGATAATTTTTGGCAGAGAGCTGTTCAATCTGCTGAAGAAACTGTTAAAGGAGGTCTTCCTGTTTATGTAAGTGATAAAGTTAAAGAAGGTAATTTATTACAAAATATATTCTCAACTTCTTTCTGGGCTACAGAAGGAGCTGATGGTATTGGATTTTTATTATCATATTTAGTACCTGGTCAGGCATTAAAAGCTACCGGTTTAGGAGCTAAAGCTGCTAGATTAATGAAACCTGGTAATAAAATATCTAAATTGTTATCTGAAGGAATGGCTTATGAATCAGCAGTTAATGCAGCTACAAAGGGAACAAAAGAGGCCTTTGATTTTGTTGGAGCAACTGTTATTAATACTTTATTTGAATCTGCTGCTGAAGGTGGAGAGACATATAGAAATATACTTGATAAAACTGGTGACAAAGAAAAAGCAGCTATAGCAGCAGTTGATGTAGTAAATAAAAACTTTGGAATTCTTTTAGCCTCAAATGCAGTTGATCAATATTGGCTTTTTAAGGATATTAAAATGTTTAAAAAGGCTAGTTCTGATGTTGCAGAAACCTTTGCAAAGAAAAGTGTATTAGATAAACTTATTGATCCTAAAACCAATAAGGTTTTATCTGAAATAGCTCCAAGAACAAAATGGGAAAAAGCCGGTATATTAACTAAAGACTTTTTTACTGGATTAGGTAAAGAAGGATTTTATGAAGAAGGTATGCAATTCGCTGCTAGTAAACAAGCTGAAAAAGATCTTGATGATCCTGAAGCAGCTGATAGAGGTTTTTTAGAAGGATTAGTTGATTTAGGAGAAACTTACTTGGATAGTCTTTCTGATACAGATATGCAAAAGAGTATATTTTTGGGAGGATTATTAGGGGGAGGTATGTCAATGATCCATACTCAAAGAGAACAAGCTACTGAAAAGAGACTTTTAGAAGGTACAAAGACTAAAACTCCAAGTCCATTTGCTAAGTTTTTTGGTGCTAGAGAACGCAAAGAAACTCCTGGCTTAAAACAATTAATTGAAAGAAAGATGGGTTCTTTACATTTAAGCTTAGCAGATCTAGCAGAAACTGAAGTAGATAAAGATGGAAATGTTATTCCTAAATTAAATTCAGATGGTACTTATATTTGGGATGCTAAAAAAGTTGAATCATTAGCTGAAGATAAAATTATAGATTATGCTGAAAAAGAAAAATTAGTTTCATTTGCTAAATCTGGAAATTTAGAAGGATTTAAACAAATTAAAGATAAAATGGATTTTCGTTATATGTCTAACTTTATACAACAAGAAGGAGGTATTAATACTTTAATACGACATATAGATGAATTATCAGAATTAGAAAAAGAATATTTTCAGAAAGAAGGAGTTGACTTTGATTTAAACAAAATTAAAGAAGATCTTAAAACAAAGGCCTTTAAATTTCAAGCATTATATGACAGAGTAAATAATACGCATGATCTTCTAATGGATGATGTAAAAACTGAAAAAGGCGATAAAGCCATATTACAAGAATATAGTGACTTAGTTAGAAATAATAAAGTAGAAGAGGAACGTATATCATTATTTTCTGATAGTAGGATATCTTCCTTAAGGAGAGAATTATCTGATTTAAAATATAATGAAACACCTATTCCAATTACCTCAGATCAAAATAATTTATCTAATAGTCTTATAGAGAGTTTAAATAAATCTTATTCAGAGAGTAAAGATAAATTATCAGATGCTAGTAGAAAACAAGTTGAAAGAACTATTAAAGATATAGATGAACATCAAAAAGAATTAAAAAGATCTAGAGAATTTAGTTCTAAGCTATATAATAAAAAATGGCTTAATACAACTTTTAAAGAATTTAAAGATCGTAAAAAAGCAGTTAGACAATCTACTGTTGATGGAAATAAGGCTCAAGAAGCAGTTTTATTAAATCCTAAGTTAAGAGCTTTGTATGATAAAGCTATTATAATGGAAGAGTTTAATGAACCTGTAAAAGCTGTTGCAAGACATTCTGGTGAAATTCAAGTTAATTATACAGATAATAATGGAAAGTCTCATAGAATTGTTGGAGTTATAACTGGTCCAACAACTACTGGAAATTTACGATTAAAAGCAGTTAAAGAGGAAATTGATGGTACATTTAAAAATATAGAAAATGGTTCTATATTCTTTCTTAATTCTAATGATACTATTAATTTAAATAAAACAGATTATAAAATTGATGTTGATGGTATTAATATTGTAAAAACACCAGAAGAAATCTTAAATAAACGTAGAAATACTAAATTACTTGAGATATTAAAAGATCAATTAGATAAGCAACGTAATACTATTAAAAATTTCAAAGAACAACTTTTACTACAAAATCAATATATTGAAGAATTAAAAGAAAAGGCTCTTGAATTAGATAATATTGAATTAGAGTTACTTGAAAAAACAGGATCAAGATTAACATCTAAAGGAACAGCTCGTAAAATATCTGTAAAAATTGCTATAGCCTCAAAAAATTTTAAATCAGATTCCAAGAAATTTGTTGAGAATAAAAAAAGACAATTTCTTAATGCAGAGGAGTTACGAATTGAATTACAAAATGCAATTAGAGTTCATAATACAATAAAGATCGATCTAGAAACTTGGTCTGACAATAAAAAACGTATATCAGATTTAGTTAAACAAGCCAAAGAAGAAGGAAACTTTTTTAAGTTATTTGAAAAAGAAGTTGAAACATCTAATCAACTTTATAATCAAATGCAACGTGCTATTGAAAAAAATCAAGAAGTACTAGATAATTCTAACTTATATTTAAAAAGACTTCATTCTACATTAAAAGGATATATTACATCTTTTGCTAATATATTTGGTATAACTCCACAACTTACTATTATTAGAAATAATCCTGAATTAACATTAGAAGAAATAGAAGAGCAATCTATATCATTAATTTCTAATACACTATCTTCTATTGAATTAACTGATTCTATGATAGAAGCTCTTGGTATTTTACCAACTAATGTGGAAAGAATTCAGGAATTAATAAACCAAAAAAATAATGAAATAGCTGAAAATAAAGCATTATTAGCTAATAATAGTCTAAGTATTCAGCAATTATATGAAATAGCTAATATATATAATCTTCTTAACAAAAAATTTACGAATGAATATGTAGCCTATTTAGGTCAAATAGGAGTTACTGAAGCAATAGTTGATGAAGATTTAATTGATGAAAAAAGACCAGTAGTGACTCCAGAAGATAATATTGAGGAATTAAGATCAAGAGAAGAAGTATTTACACGAAGTTGGGAAGAAGCTTCTAAACATCCATATATAAATAATGAATCTTTTATAGTAACTGGAGGTAATCAGTTAGAACTTATGAGAGGTTCTTCTAATGATGATTTAGCAAGATGGTATATCTTTGTAAATAAATTAGCTCATCAAGGTAATAATAAAAAATATATTTTTAAATCTTTTACGATTAGTCAAGTAGCAGATTTAAAAGAAGATGATCCTATTAGAAAACATCTCAAGTTTTATGCAGGAAAAATTAAGGGAATTGACCAATATGTTACTTATACTCAACTATTAACATTACCTTCTGAAAATCAAAAGATAGCTTCTGAAGATATTAAAATAGTTGTACATGATCAAGATTCTAAACCAGTATTATTTTCTAAGCAGGTAATTGATAATAGTGAAAATAAATATTATCTAATATATAACTCATTATTAGAAAATAGTCGAAATTTATTTGGAAATAGATTCTCTAAGGAAAAAGCAATAACAGATAAATTAAAACAACTTAATTTAGAAGATAATAAAGATAATAGATCTAAGGTTACTGCTATTATTGATGATCAATTTGATAAAGATTGGAATAAATATTTACAGTTTAGAGAAGATCTTAAAAAACAATCATATTTTCTTGGAATTAATTTTGTAAATCCAGGAATTAAGAACTATGACGAAGCATCTGAAATAGAATTAAATGAATTTACAGGAGTAGAAAATATTTCTCAACTTTCTGACTCAGTATATATTCATAAAATTGGAGAACGTACTACAGATAAGCGTGATAAAAATATTAAACAGGGAAATTTTGGACATCGAATAACTAGAAATTTTAGTGGTGCTGAACATGGAGTAACTAGTGGATATGCATATTTAGGATGGGATAATAGGTATGAACTTATAAAACCCAGAACATTAGGAGATACTGGATCAGTTGAAGAAGTAATAAATATTTTAAGATATCTAGCAACTAATCCTAAAGATTATGAAGAAGTTGAACAATACTTACATAAATTAATATATATTAATGCTAGCAGTAAAAAGTATCGAATTTATTTTGCTAAGTTTTGGGGAGCTGATAGAACTAAACACGGATTTAGATCCTTGTTATATGGAGATAAAGAATTGTCTGCAACAGATTTAGCTAATGGAGAAAATCTTGAAGATCTTAGAGAATTCTTAACTAATAAATACTGGAATTTTGATGATAAATCTTTAAAAGAGACCTCTTTTACTGAGTATAAAGTTACATGGACTGGTAATAAACCAGTTGTAACTAGTAAATTATGGGATTCAAAACAAGGGTCTTATGTAGGATTTTTATTTTCTAATGATAATGGTAATAGAGTTCCAAAAGGAACTATACATGCAAGAAAAGTTGCTCAGACTCCTTTAGATAATGCACGTAGTCCTCAGTTTATAAATCAATCTTTATCACTAACTAAAATTGGAACATCTTATAAAAAGGCTAATCCTATACCATCTAATAAAACTAATTCAGATCCACAAGAAAAGAAAGTATCTAAAGGTGGTTTAAGAGAAAAGGCTGCACAAGGAATTGTTGATAAGAATAAATTAAAACTTGGTAGAAAACCTATTGAAGATAGTACAGAGACTACTAAAGAATCTATACAAAAAACTAAAAAAACATTAAGAAATCCATCATTTGGAGTCCAAACAGCTCCAGATGCTGCTGATAATATAACAGAACCAGTTAGTTCTAGTATATTATATAAAAATGCTGATGATTTTTGGAATAGTTTATCAAAAGAAGCTAGAAATATTTATGTCAGTAGATTTAATAAACCAGAGGAAGAAGTTAAAAAAATAGTCTATTATGCGTATTCACAGCCAACTGGAGATTTAAATAGAGTAAAAAATCAAAATGAGGATTTTATACAAGAAGAATTAGATTCTAAAATAGAATGGTTTAGAAATAAATTTACACAAATACCCCTTAAGGTTATTGAGGATAGTTTAATGGGTGATTCTTGGGGTAGATTAACTAGGCAAGGTAAAATATTAATAAGTGATTTAGCCGCTGAAGGAACTATTTATCATGAAGCTTATCATACTTATTCTTTATTATTTCAGGATGAATCCTCTAGGAATAACTTATATAATGAAGTTCGTCAACGTTTAAATAAAGAACTTACAGATAAACAAGCTGAAGAATTTTTAGCTGAAGAATTTCGTATGTATATGTATAGTCCAAATGAGTATAAGTTTAATAAAGGAGAAGAACTTCGTAAGAATTGGTTTCAAAAACTCTTAGATTATATTTTAGATATATTACAAGAATTTAATATAATCAAATCTGATAAACCTGGATGGAGAATAGAAGAAACATTTAATAAAATAAATATTACAGAATCTTTTGTAATAGAAGATGAATTATTAAAAGAACGTATTAAAAATATTAGAGAAAATTATGATAGAACGAGAACTATAGAAGGTTTTACTGAAAGAGAAACTATGCACTATATTCAGGACTTCAATTTTAATTTCTTTCAAACTTTATTTAATCCAAAAAGTCTCTTGAATCCAGATACTTTATTTGATCTTGATGTAAATATAGAAGATTTATATAATACATTATATACCTTCTATGATATTAATAGAAAAAATAATCCAAGTTATGAGAAGATATTCAAAAATTTTAATGATATTAGAATTAAGCATAGTAAGTTTTTACAGCAATATGGAATTTCATTATCAGAAAATTATACTCTAAAAGAAAATGAAATTGAAGGAGCTACAATAGATGAAGATGATAGAATAAAAACTAAAACTGAGTTTTTAGATAGTGTTCAAATAAATATGAATGAGTTACTCGATAATCCAATTAGAATGGTTATTGCAGGACTCCCAGCGGTTACTCTGGTTAATAATATGCCTAGACCTACATTATCAGAATATTTAACTAAATCAACAACAAAGTATTCTAGTATTATAACTATACTAAGAGATAATTTAGCTAAGTTAAATTCAGTTGAAGAGATGGCTAATAAAATTAGTGAGTTGTCAAATACATATCCAGAATTATCAATTTTAATAAGAAGACTTGGATTATCAGATAGTGGAAAAGGAGCAACAACACAACAAGTTGCTTTACAGAATCAATTATATAAAAACTTTGCTATGAATAGGAATAATCCTATTCTATTTAACTATACTAATGATGGTAAGAAATATCAGATAAATGCAGTGGATAATAATGTAGCTGAGAAAATAAAAAATGAATGGCTTAATAATGCTAGATTAAATGCTACTACAGATGTTCCAGTATCATATATACTTAAAACTAAAAAAGGTGATTATGTAATTGATCTTAAGATATTAAAACGAGATTTAGATTATTATAATTCTATTGATAAAGCTAAGAGATTAAATGTTGGTATAGATATTTTAGAAGGATTAGGAATAAAACTTCCTCTTATAGAACATGACTCTATAAATAATTATTTATTCTGGTTAAGTGAAAATCTTAAAGATAGAACAGAATCTACATCTATATTTGATTTCTATAATTCAGATGTAATAAAAGCACAAAAAGAGTTTAATAATTTATTAGAATATGCTAGTACTATCTTTATAAATAATAAAGATTTATCTTATTTTAATCAAGATGGTAATAGAGAATACTCTGTAACTATGAATTCATATTTATCTAATATTGTTAACTTATTAGGTAATATTTCTTATGATAAGACAAATAATACAGTAACTATTCCAAATGAATTAGAATATTTAATGGGGTGGGATAATACTACTGGAACTGGGAGTTTATTTAATAGGAATTCTATTTGGTTAGATTTAATAAAAAGTGGACAAAAACTTGATTTAGTTTTATTAAAAGGATTAATCTCTCCTACTGAAGGTACTGAGATATCAAAATTAGTTCTTGGAGATTATAAATCAGTAACATTTAATGCTTTATTACAAGGTATAGTTCCATTTTTAAGATCTGCTGACAGAAAACTAGAGTATGGATTTAGAATAGGTACTATAAATAATAGTATAACGAATGATATTTTTATGGATACTATGCATAAGTATCTTAAAGATGAATTATCTACTTCATTTGCTTTATTACTAGATAAGGATAATTGGGGTGGTAGATTAAAGAATTATTCTAATAATGCAAAAGAATTAAGAGTATTTAAATTCCTTCAGGAAGATCCTAAAATTCCATCATTAGAAGAATTTGTCTCAATTAATAGAACTACAAAATATGATAGTTTATCGAGAGATGAGAAGACTAAAGTTGTTACAGTAGAAGAAGTTGATAGACTCGTTAATAAATTTTTAAGTACTTATAATAGTAAGAAAAATCCATATATAGACAGAAATTTTACTAAGTATAGTGAAGATTTACAGAATATGACTTTTAGATCTCTAGAAGAAGACAGCTTAATTGTAAAAGAACAACATGGAAAAGGTTCTAAAGTAGTAAGTTATTCTATACCGGGAATTGATACTGAGACTTTAAAAAATATTGGAGTTACTCCTACTAAGCTCAATACAATAACTGAAGAAAGTATGAAGAGATTAGTTCGTCTAGCATCATATAATTCATTTGTAGGTAATAATGAACAGTTAAAACTTTTCTTAGGTGATTTAGCGTACTACAGAAATGCAACAGATTTTCATAAAAGAACTACTGGAGCTTCTTCTACCAAATATAGTCAAAGAGATGATATCTTTATTAGAGAACATATGAATAATAATTTTAGACGCTTTGATAATAAAGATAGAACTGATTCTATGTCTATGGTTATTGTTGAGGATATATTATATAATAATGAAGAATTATCTAAATCACAACCAGCATATGCTGAGTGTAATAGCACTGATGCTCAGTCTTGGATAATGTTAGATGAATATAGAGATATTATGTTACGTCATGGATTATGGTATCCACGACATGAAAAAACATATCAATACGAAATGCAAAAATTTGCATTGAGGATTATTAAATTATCTGAAGAAGGTAGAACTTTTAAATTAGATATTCAAAAAATTAAAGATCAATTTACTTCTCCTAAAGGAACATTTTTTAATCATACTAAAGGTAGAATACCATCTACTCCATTATATAATGGAGAAGAATTAGTAGAAGAAAATCTTAATCCTCTTTCTATATTAAAACCACAAGGATTTGGACATATAGCTAATGAAGAATTATCTGGATTAAATGCTACAACATTTTGGAAAACTAGTGCTGCTCCAATATTCCTATCAGCAATAGAAGATAATAGTCCAATGTTTGATTTCTTAGTTAATATGATGGCTAATAAACAAAGTGTACTTACCTTTTCTAATTATGGAAGTGGATCTGCAATTAAGGCTGATTTACTTGGAGATACTAATGGAAAGATTCAGAAAATTTTTGAAAAGGAGGATTATTTCTCCCAAAACTTACGTTATAGAGATTTTGGTATTCAGTTAGATATTCATGAAGAAAGTGAAGGAGAAGTATCAGTATCAACACAAAGAACTAGATTAGAATTCCTTGATGTTTTTAATTTAGGACTTTCAGTTAAAGATGAAGAACTAGCTCAGAATAGACATGAATATACTAAGATTACTAATGATATTGAATCTCAACTTAGAGAAAGGTTATTAAATGATTTAGGAATTGTAAAGAAAGGTAATAATTATTTACTTCCCAAAGAAAATGCTGATAAATTTAGTAAAAAATTGATATCCGCTTTTGAAAATAGACAATTACCATTAAATGTTATTGATGGATTACAGATTGTTTTAGATTCTACATCTGATCTTAATTTCTTTGATTTATCTTTAAGTAAGTTTAAGATAGAAGAAATCCTAACTTCATTAGTAAGAAATGAATTAATTAAACGTAAGGTTTATGGAGAGATGTTAATTCAGGAATCAGCATTTCTTTATGAAAATCCTAATAAAAATAGATTATTAGAGTTCTATAAAAGAACTTTTCCTGATGGTAAAAATAAATCTCCAGTAATTACTCCTATGGATGTAATGATAGCTGTTCCTAGAAGTATACTTAATTATGTAAAATCTATAGGAGGTGTAGATATTTTAAATGCTGAGTTAGATAAGTATTATGAAACAGGAGATTATGGCAAATTAGGAGAAGATTTTATAGACTTACTTACTATGCCAGCAAATAGAATTCCCGGACAATCTTTAAGTTCGTTGGATATTATTAGAGTTAGAAAATTCTTACCACATTATCATGGGAATAAAGTCGTAATTCCAGCAGAGGCAACTGTTAAAGCAGGATCTGACTTTGACGTTGATAAATTAACTGTATATTTTAATGAATTCTTTGAAGGTAAGGAAGGATTAAAATATAACTATGATGATAAGAGTATTAAAGGGAAACAAAATAGATTAAATACATTAGCAGAAGAATCATTATTACATCCAGATAGATTTAATGAATTAGTTACTCCATTAGATGCCAATTACTTAAAAAATAAATCTAAAGAAATTAAGAAGACTAAAGATGTTACAAATCCAATCGAAATAAGATCTAATAATCCAACTTTAAGTGATGTAATCCATTGGTGGTATAATATGCAGAAGGGATATGAATTCTGGACTAGTAAATCTGGAGTTGCAACAGTAGCAGTTCAAAATGCTGCACATGCAATTGAACAAAGTCATTCATTAGTTATGAATAGTGTAATTCCTTTTATGTTTGAAGGGCAAGAACTTAATTCTGGAGAAACTTATAGATCAGGATTTATTGAAGATGCTTCTGGTAGAAAAGTATCTATGAACTTTGCCGAGTTTTTAACAGCTTTTGTTGATGCAGTAAAAGATCCTTTTATATTTGAAATTACAGATAATGACAATTTTGCTGCTATAGCTGCATTAAATAGATTTGGTAAAGAAAATAGTGTAGGATTAGATTCAATAATAGAATTTTATAGTCAGCCTATAGTAAAAGATTACATTAAACTTAAAAGAGTTAATTCTGCTAAGTATATGTTCTTTAATCAATATAATGTTGGTAGAGGTAAATGGAAGTTTAATAAAAGATTAAATAAGAATAAACAATATCGAGTTGCTTTGCAGACTATTAAAGATAAACTTGGTAGTAAATCTAATATTTCAACATCATATGAATATAGTGTTTCAGCTGCTGTAGAAAAATATATTCAAGAAAGAACTAAAATTTATACAATAAATGAATCTTTAGAAGCTTTTACTTCTATAGAAAATGAAATTGAAAGACATAAATTAATTCAACTTGTAACCGATTCTCATCCAGATGTTGAAAAAAGATATAATGAAATTCAACAAAGAATAACAGATTTAAAATATAAATACTTATCTTTGCAAGATTTAAAGAGCATAAAGAGTGGTAAGGATGCTAATGGTAAAAATATTGATCCAGATGAATTATTTAGACTTAATGTTCAAGTATTAGATAATTATACTATGTATAATCAATTAGGATGGAATTTAGTTACTGTTAATTCATTTCTAAGACCAGATGCTAGTAGTAGCTTCGGAAGACATTTATCTGCTATTGATGCAAGTATTAATATGCCTGCTCAGACAATAAGAAGAAGAGGATTATTTGATTACGATAGTATTCTTAATGCTATTAAAGGAACAGAAGAAAATCCAAGTTTAATCAATGAATTTTTTGAGACAAAGCAAAATACAAGTAGTTATTATGCTTGGAGTTCTCTAATTAATAGTTCTCCAACTATAAAAGGATTCTTTGAAAAAGAGGTTTATTCAGTTTTTGGAAATCCAAGTAGAAGATTAAATAGAGTTAAATTAGATTCTGCTTTACAAACAGTAGAATCTGATTTTATATCATTCTTATTAGTTAGGATGTTAGGAACAATGACTCCTACAGAAATACAAAAAACTTATAAAAATATATTTAAGGGTGATAATTCTATAGCCAAACAATTACTTAGAGTAAAATCTTCTATTAAAAATAATATGGCTATTGAAGAATTAGAAGCAGTTATATCTAAAAAATTTAATAAGAGTCAAACTATATCTGAATTAGATAATATCTCATTTTTTAGTAAACAATTTGATATTACTCAATGGGATACTATGGAAGCAGATTTATATGATTTATATAATAGTACTACTGATAATAAGGCCTTTGTCCAAGGTTTAATCTATTTAAGTTTATTTCAATCAGGATATAAAAAATCTCCTATATCATTCTCTGAGATCATTCCTAATAGAATTTTCATTCCAATGGCTTCTGTAGCATTGAAAAAGTTTGTAGAATTACCTGAAAGTGATCAATTAAATCAATTAAAAACTTTTATGGAGCAGATGTATCGAAATAATGCAGATAATATGGAAATAACTCCAAGACATAGTTTTCTTGTAGATTTTAATCAAACTTATATATCTGATAAAGATGGGTATCATAAGAATACAGATTTTCTAGCTGCTAATATGTATATAGGTAATCCTGAAACATATTGGGATGCAAATAGAAAAGCTCCAATGACAGTAGCTTTATATAAAAGAGTTAATGAACTTGAATTCAAATTAATAAGTAAGCTTGGAGATGGTATGAGGTTTAGAGAATACTATCCAGATGCGACTATAGAAGATATAGATAATCTTTCTATATTAGATTCCAATTATTATGAGTTTAATATAGATAATGCTATAAAAGAAGAGAAGGATACTAGAATATCTAAAAATCAAGTTCATCATGAAGAAGAGGAAGATACTGAAACAGATGATAGACATGAAGGACTTTATTTTAAACCTAATTATAAACAACAAACTACTAAGGAGAAGAAAGTTACAAAAAAGTCTAATAGGAAAGGATCTGTAGAGGATACTTTATTTGATATTAATTTTATAGATGGTAAAAATTCATATGCATCTTCTTTTGGAGAAGATAATATGTTACATCCTATTTTAAGAAGTATTGAAAATAGATCTGATAATATAATACATGCAACTTTAGCTAAAGCTATACGAGAAGAAATAAGACAACCTATACCATTTAGAATATTTAATGAGGAGTGGAGAGAATCTGAACCAGATGAACGTGGAAAATATAATGGATATACTAAAGTTACTGAAACCTTAGGATTACCAACTGAGATTGGAATCTATGATAGACTAGATGATAGTAGTTTTGAAGTAGTTACTTTACATGAAGGAATACATGCATTAAGTATTATGAGATATAAAACTGATCCTATTTTCAGAAATAAAATAAACAATCTCTTTAATCATGTAAAAGATTATGCTTATATTAGCAATCTTAGAGAAAACATAGATGTAACTGATCCTAAGTTAATTAAAATGAAAAATACTCTTCTTTTTGATGAGTATGAGTTTATTTCAGAAGCATTAACTAATCCTGAATATCAGGAATTATTAAGTACTATCCCTGCTTATGATGAAACGAATATTAAGGACTTATCTAAATCAGTATTTAGACAATTTATAGAAACATTATTTGATTTATTTAATGGATTCTTTGCTAGAAATCCAGAAGCAATAAATGATTTACCTCCATCTGCGTTTAAAGAACTGATATCTTTAGTTGATGATACTATTACAAGTCCTAATGAAATTTTAGATAATGTTTCGTTAGATAAAACAGCAGAAGAAAATGAACTTATTATACGAAATTTAAAATTAGCCAATAAGAATAATAATGAGTTTGAATTAAATAAGGAAAAAGAGGTTAAAGAAGATTTTGTAAAAGTATTTCCTGGATATGCACACCTAACAAGTAGTGAACAAGATACTCTTCAAGAAGCAGTTGATAAAGGAGAAATACAATTAGCATGTGGATTATAAAAAATTAAATTATGGCTTGTGAAATATTAAATTTAAATAAAGAAGAGGTTGTTAATGTCCTCATAAATAAAGGAACATTATTTGAAATTACTCCAGAGGATACTACTGAAGATATATTAGCTAGATATAAATATCTTCAAGATGTTATGGAATTACCTACTGGAGATAACGCCAAATACTCTATCTTTAATACTGAAATAAAAGAAAGATTTTCTAGTATAGCCAAGCAAAGATATGCTAGTCGTATTGGAAGTACATTATTAGAAAAAACCTTACAACAACCAGATTTTATAAGAAAGAAAGATGCTGGTAGTAGAATCCATGAGATTTTAGCTGATATTATGTTATCTAAAATTGGCAAGAAAAAATTAGAAGATGTTAGAAATAAAGCAAGACAAGGAGATTATTCAATATCTGGAGATAATTTTAAGGAACTAGAAAATGTAGTTAATGAATTATATGAAGATATTCAAAATTTACAGAAAGAAATAGATCCTAAAGGTAAAGTTACAATTCTAGTAGAACAACGTATATTAGATCCTGTAAAAAATTTAGGGGGAACTATGGATATTCATGTAATTTTTTCGGATGGTACTGGCTTAATATATGACTATAAAACAACACATTCAAGAGGAGATAATTTTCAATTTGGAGAATTAATAGATGATTTATTACATGAAAATAAAGTTGCTGATAATGAACTTACAATGGCTGAGTATAAAAGAGTGGCTCTTCAGCGTATGGGAGTTAAGAAAATAAGACAAACTAGACTTATACCTATTCATATTAGATTAGGATTAAAACCTGAAAATCAATGGTCTGACTTTGATTATCGTACAAAAGAAGTTGAATTAATAGAGGCAGGTAGTAGAACAGGAAGAGTTATTGATAAGTTTTTAAAACCAATTCCAGTAGCTGGAGAAGGTACTAAATATGCAGGAGTTAATGAGTTATTAGAAAGACAATATAGTTTATTGAAAATTCTTACTTCTAAATTAGAAAATTCTTCTTTAACTACCGATGATAGAGAAAGACTTAAAGAGAAGGTTTCTAATTTACGAAAATCAATTAGAAAAACTATTACCGATGGTGAGATATTTGATATTATTGATGCTGCAAATAATATAGTTTCAGAAATAAATGAAAGAATTCATATTACAAAATTAGATGGGAAATCAAACCCAAATCCTCTTTATTTAGAGGATAATGAATTAATTGAAGTAATACAAGAAGCTAATATTTATACAGATATTATAGAAAACACTTCTATTTATTATAGAGATTTACAAAAAGAGAATCCTGAAGAATTTAAAAGATTACGAGAAGAAATTAGTGTTATTGCTAGTAATATAGATATGGCTCTTACAGATGCTAAACAAGAATTAAATAAGCGTACCTTAGAATCTGTAGTAGATGATGCAAAGGATGAAAATGGTAATCTTAAACCAATGACAGAACTTGATTATCTTACAAGAAATTTTACCAGAATGTCACAGATTAATCATCCTATTTTTAGATCTGCTTGGAGTTTAATTCAAGATAAATTATTTGAACAAAAACAAAACTTACTTAAAATATCAGAAGATATTGATGAAAAAGATACAGCAATTGCTATTTGGGCAAAATCAATTGGTATAAGTAAATTAGATGCTTTAAAGAAATTAATTAATTTTGGTAATGGAAAACTAATAGATAAATTATCTAAAGAATTTTATGATAAAATAGAATCTGCATATACAAATCCAGATCTTGAACATGCATATAAAGAACTTACTAAATATTTAATGATTAAGGATGAGGTAAGTATAAAGAAACTTTTGATAAACGTTATAAAAACTATAAAGAAAGAATGAAGTATAAGTACATGAATGATCCTAAAGCTCAAAAAGAAGCCATAGATCGTTGGTACTTAAATAATAACTTATTAGATTCCGAATTAGCTTGGACTAGTAAATATAATCGTAAATATCTTATAATTAAACCAGAATTAGAAGAAGCAAATTTATCTAAAGAATATCGGGAAATTAAAAATATTAAACCTTTATTAGATTATTATAATATGTATAAAAAGTATAATGATACTTTTAGAGATATGTTAGGTATATCTAATTACAATGTTCTTCCCTCAAATTTCATTCCTAATATTAGAAAAAGTTTAACAGAAAGTATAGCTACTGAAGATATTAAATCTGCTTTTAAATATATAACTACAGAATTCTGGGATTCATTTAATGTACGAGATGAAGATATTTATTTATCAGATCGAGATTCTTCTGGTAATTTAAGAAGAACAATTCCTATATTATTTGTCAATCCTCTAAGAAATAAAAATAATGAAATTGATAATACAAGAAAATCTTATGATTTAAGTAAGAATCTGCTTCTATTTGCTAAAATGGCTCATAACTATAAATCTATGAATGAGATCGAGCCTACTATCATAGGCATGAGAGAATTAATGGCTAATCCTACTTCAGATCAAGGAGGAACACAAGTATTAGATGCTTATGGTAGGAAAATTATAGGTAATATTAGAGAATATGCTACAAAAAAAGGCTTTGATACAGATACTTATAAATTGTTTGAAGATTTAACTGATTTTTATTTATATGGTATTAAATTTAAATCAGAAAATTCATTAGGTAATTCAGCACATTTAACTAAAATATTATTAAAATTAAAGAATTATTATGCTAAAAAAGCTCTTTCTTTTGCAATAATACCTGGGGTAGGTGCGTTTTTAGCTGGTAATGTTGCAGGATTTTTTGAGTCCGTTAAAGGAGTTAATTATACAAAGGGAAATATAAAAGATGCTGAATTAAATAAAATCAAAGAGTTTTCTAAATTTAAAGCATTATCATTATTTTTTAATGTATATGCTGAAGATCCTTTAAATGCACTAGCTGATGCAAAATCTGCAAATTTTCTTACAAGAATTGGTACAACTCGAAATATGTTTTATCCATTAAGAAAAACAGATGAATTAATTAATGATGAATTAGCAAATAGATTAGCTCTTAATTGGGGTATAGATACTGAGAATAAAACTGGATTAGGAAAAAATGCCTTAGTTAGATTAAATAGACCAGATATAGATACTACAGGAATTAAGAGTATTTGGGAACTTACTACATTAGATAAAAAGACTGGCAAAATAACAATAGAAGGGGTTTTAGATAAAGATGGCAAAGTTTTAAATAAAGAAGCATATATAGGATTTAGAAATGCAGTTAAATCTACTTCTGAAAGTATTATAGGATCACTATCTCAAGAAGATATAAGTAGAATAGATACTCATTTGGTATATAATTTAATGTTTCAATTTAAATCTTGGATGCCAGGCATTGTTAAAGAAAGATTTGGAGATATTTATTATGATACTACAACACAAGCAATAAGATGGGGTAGATATAAAGCAGCATTTGTTGAATATGGATTATCTTCTAGTGAAATAGATGGATTACAAAAAATTAATAATTTTTGGTCTGAAGTATTTTTACCTAATATGGGAAGAACTGTATTAGATTTATTAACTTTTGGAATAGCTTTTAAAACTGGTCTGGGTAAAGTAAGTAGAGAATATACTAATAAGCAAGGTAAAGTAGTTAGAATAAGAACTAATGTAATAAGAGCTAAAAGAATGTACTATGATTGGGTTCTTAAAGAAAAATTAGATCCAAATAAAGTAACTTTTGAATTATACTTAGAAACAAAAGAAGCTCAAATGAGAGCTATGATTACAGAATTACGCACAATTCTTAGCTTTATGACTGTATTAATATTCTTGGGTGCTGATGGGGATGATGGTGATCCTAGATATATGGCAAACTTTGTTACTAGAAACTTATATAAATCTATGGCAAAAGCTAATTCAGAATTAACCTTCTTATGGAGTCCTGCACAAATGGCTCAAATTATAAAGAATCCATTACCAATGGCATCACTTTTTACAGATGTGATTAAATTAGGAAAAAATACTTTTGATGAAAGTAGAGATGTAATTTTTGGGGAAAATTCTCCTTATGATAAATCACCTGCATTCTTTTATTTCTTACAAATGGCATATGGAGGAAATCAATTAGCTAGGTTCTTAGAATTATATAAACAGTATGAAAAGAACCCATATGTAATGTTTGATGCAGGAAGATAAAAAAAGGGAGTTTAATGCTCCCTTTCTTTTTTGTTAATACTGATGTTGGAATAATTTCCCAAACTTTTTAATCTGATTCGCTCCTTTTCAGCCTCAATATAGTTTGGAACATCCTTTTCGTAATCTTCAAGAGTAGTTACATCATTTCTACTGATGATTTTGTAAGCTTTTACTGTATAATTCATTTTAAGGGCATTTATAAGCGTTTTAAGACACTTTGATTCATTTTAATATTAGGATATCACTTAATAATAGATCTTTAATTCTGATTAATCTTATGAGGTCATTTTTCATTTTACTTACCAAAAAGATTAAAAATCCTAGATAAGCATCCTTTTTTCTCAGGTTCAATTGGATCTATAGGATCTATAGGTTCAACTGGTGGATATACTGAGTCCAAGTCAACTGAACACCACCATTCCCATGCATCTAAGAAATCTTGATAAGACATTTTAACATAACCACGTTCACTAAATCCAACTCCCCAAGAATTTCTTATCCAAATACAATTTAATTCATCATCATAACCTACATAACACATATCATGTCCACCTAAAAATTCATCATCTGTATTTTTATGCCACATTCTGTCTGAATAATTATAGACAGGAACTGCGACAATACCGGGGCCTTTTATATATAAAGCTTGTTTAAGTTCATTAAGAGTATAAATTCTAGCATAATTATTAATTCTAAATAATTCTGCTTGAGCTATAACTTCTTCAGAAGGAATTTTATTAGTTCCATATGGATATAACTTTTCTAAACAGACTCCTTTAGTTTGAAGAACTTTCATGAGATCTCTATTAGTCATACCATCTTCAGCAATATTTTCTCTATTATTATAAATATACTGAGGGCTGAGATATTCTTTTAA
>Ga0105103_10000646_pt1 | contig 19677 bp, 18 predicted proteins | sample PPLLaktember2015_2_FD_79107 | JGI IMG/M metagenome (GOLD analysis project Ga0105103, IMG submission 79107) | Freshwater sediment microbial communities from Prairie Pothole Lake near Jamestown, North Dakota, USA - PPLs Lake P7 Core (6) Depth... | ecosystem: Environmental > Aquatic > Freshwater >...
GCCGAGGCCCGTCATGAGCTCGACTGGGATGCCCAGTTTAAACTCGCCCTTTTTGGCGACTATGCGAGGAAGATCCACTGCCGCGACGGATACATGGAAACCTGCTCGATGTGCGGGGATCTGTGTGCAATCAAGATAGTCAATGAACTCTTTGGAAACAAAACGAAGAGGAAATAAATCAGTTTATTTTAATTAACTTCAGAATCCTGATTGCCAGCCATGCAGCGTTCTCGCCATTGTCAACACCAACACACGCAACCGGCACGCCTTTTGGCATCTGCGCAATCGCCAGGAGTGCATCGAGCCCGTTGAGGGTGCCGCTGACCGGGACCCCGATTACCGGTTTATCGGTCTTTGAGGCGATTACGCCGGGCAGAGCTGCGGAAAGCCCGGCTATCGCGATGAATATTTTTGCATCACTGGTCTTGATGAAAGCATCCAGCTTATCAGGATCCCGGTGGGCCGATATAATCCGGGCTTCATACGAAACCGTGTTTTCTTCAAGGATCTTTTTTACTTTATCTGTGATTGCTGAGTCAGAAGCGGAGCCCGAAATAACAGCCACGTCAGCCATACTAACCATCCAAACATATATTGTGCTTATCTAGATATACTATGAGCAGATCCACATGGAAAAAGAATTACTTCTGATGCTGCCAGGCCCGGTGCCGATGCCGGAACGGGTACGGTATGCAATGATGCGTCAGGCAATAAACCACCGCAGCCCCGAATTTGGTGCTGTCTATGCTGACTGTGTAAGGGTGCTAAAGACCGCTTTTGGTACGACAAACGACCTTTTTGTGATCAGTGGATCCGGAACTGCCGGCATGGAAGCCGCGGTTGCAAACTTTGGCAGGGACAAGGACATTGCCTGTCTTGTCAACGGCAAGTTTGGCGAGCGGCTCTTTAAAATCAGCCAGCGTTACGGAAAGGCAGCTGAAATTAAATCAGACTGGGGAACGCCGCTCAATCTCGGTGCGCTCGAGGAAAAACTCGAGCAGGGTGCGCAGGTTGTGACACTTGTACACAACGAAACATCTGCGGGTATCAAGAACCCGGCAAAAGAAGTCGGGAGAATCGCCAGAAAGCACGACGCCCTGTTTTTGATGGATGGTATTACCTCTATCGGTGGTGACGTGGTCGAAGCAGATGCATGGGGTGCCGATGTTGCCATCGTTGGATCCCAGAAATGCCTTGCGGCCCCCGCCGGGCTTGCAGGAATATCAGTAAGCAGCAGAGCCTGGGAGAGACTTTGTAAGAACCCCCCCTTCTATCTCGATCTTGCGGCATACAAAAAGAGTGCCGCAGGAAAACCGATGGAGACCCCTTACACACCAGCAGTCCCCCTCTTTCTTGCACTACAGGAAGCATGTCTTATTATCGAAGAAGAAGGTTTAGCCAGCCGGATAGCACGTCACCGGAAAATGGCACAGGCAGTGCGGGCAGCAGTGAGTGCATGGGGCTTTTCTCTTTTCCCGAAGATCGATGAAAAGCATGAATATTCCAACACGGTCACCGCGGTTTCCTATCCCCAGGGTGTGAAAGACGACGATGTACGGCCTGTTATCAAGAAGATGGGGATTGTCATCGCCGGTGGTCAGGACCACCTGAAAGGGAAAATTTTCAGGATCGGAACAATGGGTGCGGTCAGTGCACCGGAGATACTCGCAACGCTTGCGGCAACACAGCATGCAATAAAGAAAGCAGGTTACAAGGTGCGGGGCGACGGTGTACAGGCTGCCTGCGAGGTGCTGGGATGAGGGTGGGGGTAGCTGATACCACCTTCTCACGCGTTAACATGGGAGCAATCGCGATCGATGAACTGAAAAAACATGCAAGTGTGGCGATTGAGCGGGTCACTGTGCCGGGCATCAAGGATCTTCCGGTTGCCTGCAAGAAACTGATGGAGGAACGCCAGTGCGATGTTGTCATGGCACTGGGGATGCCCGGGGGGCAGGACAAGGACCGGATGTGTGCCCACGAAGCCTCGCAGGGTCTCATCATGTGCCAGCTCATGACGAACAAGCATATCATCGAGGTCTTTGTCCACGAAGACGAGGCAAGGGACGGGTCGGAGCTGGCATGGCTTGCCGAAAAACGAACCCGCGAGCATGCGGTTAACGCCGTAAAACTCGTGCTGCACCCAAAAGACCTCGAGCGTGAGGCAGGCACCGGGCAGCGACAGGGATTTGCCGATGCCGGCCCAGCCCGCCGGTGAAACGAGCCTACAACTTTATGTTGAACTATTTCCAAGAGATGATCTGATATGTGCGATACCAACCCGATAAAACTGGGATTTGTCGTTGCGGAGTTCAACCGTGACATCACGTATATGATGGAGATCGAAGGCAGAGAGCATGCAGCTTTTCTCGGAGCAGAAGTGACCGAATGCCTGTACGTACCTGGTGCATATGACATGCCGCTGGCGATCAAGAAGATGCTTCAGGCAGGGAAAGTCGACGCGGTCGTTACCATTGGCTGTGTTATTGAAGGAGCTACCCAGCATGACGATATTGTCGTACAGCATGCAGCCCGGAAGATCATCGATCTCTCCCTTGAATTCGGCAAACCGGTAACCCTTGGTATTTCCGGGCCTGGTATGACACGTCTTGAAGCAAATGAGCGGATCGATTATGCAAAGAGGGCAGTTGAATCCGCCATCAAACTTGTCAAACGGTTGAAATGAGGCCTCTCTCGGAGAAGATCGCAGGCGTTGTCGAATCGGCAACGATTGCGATCTCCAACCGGGCCAAGAAGATGCAGGCAGAGGGGATCGATGTTATCAGCATGTCGATCGGCGAGCCAGACTTCGATACCCCCCGGCATATCACGGATGCCTGCATCGATGCTCTGAACCGGGGCCAGACCCATTATGCGCCGAGCAACGGCATCCCCGAGCTGACAAGCGCCATCGCCACGAAGATCATCCGGGAAAACAAATTTCCCTGCACCCCTCAGCAGGTCATCGTCTCCAGTGGGGCCAAGCAGGCCATCTACGAGGCATGCGAAGCAGTCCTGAACTCGGGCGACGAGACGATAATCCTTACCCCGGCGTGGGTCTCCTACGAGCCATGCGTTCAGATTGCCGGTGGGAAGGTTGTGAAGCACGCGATCAACTTAAAAACCTTCCAGCTTGACGACTCTCTTCTTGAACGGGTCAATGCAAAGACCAAGATGATCGTGGTCAACTCCCCGTCGAACCCCACGGGCGCCGTCTTCGACACGAAGTCCATGAAGCTTGTGGCAGACCTCTGCACGGACCATGACATCTACGCCATGTCGGACGAGATCTACGAGAAAATGGTCTACGGTAAAGAACACATCTCGCTTGCCGCAATCAGCGACATGGCGCAGCGGACGATCACCATCAACGGTTTCTCGAAGGCCTATGCCATGACCGGCTGGCGGCTCGGGTACGCAGTTGCCCCAAAGGAGATCATTGCGGAGATGTCCAAGGTGCAGCAGCACACTATCAGCCAGGCGACCACCTTTGCGATGTGGGGCGGGGTTGCCGCACTCACAGGCGACCAGTCCTGCGTCGAGGAGATGCGGAAGGAGTTCGACCGCCGGCGGAAATACGTCATCTCCGAGCTGAACCTGATGGGCTACGAGACCGCACCTGCCGACGGGGCATTCTATGCTTTCGTCAGGGTTGCCGGCGATGACATGGAAGTGGCTTCCCGCTGGCTTGAGAAGGGCCACGTGGCGGCAACCCCGGGCAGTGCATTCTATGCACCGGGCTGGATCCGGCTGTCGTATGCGACTTCGATGGAGCGGCTTGAGGAAGCGATGGGGCGGATTAAGAGGGTTGGGTAAGAAAATCTTAAAAAAAATTCTCCGAAATCATGAACTAACACTAAAAGGAAATTCTCTAAACCCTTTTTTCAGCAAGTAGCGCGTTAAAAAATAGAGGGATTGTTGGGCTTTGCATCTAATGTTGTACTTTGACTTGACATTGGGTGCAGACCCCCGACATTAGGTGCAGATTAATTATCTGTCGAGTTGAGCATTATTTCATGGTAAGGATTCACTTGCCCTATAGTCCTGGAGATTCATTTACTACGGAAAATTTGAAAGATTATATCCGAAGTTTTGATCGAATTTACATAATTCAAGGTCAGGATAAATGCTCTTTTTCACGTCATAAAAAACCACAGAGTTTGGATTATTGGCTACGTAGAAATTCACATAATCCTAATACGAAACAAGCCGTGGATGAAGTGATAACAGAACTTGTAAAAACTGGAGAATTTAGACGAGGACATTTTACGTGCCCTGATAGTGGTGAAGACGATGTAAAAGGAATTCGGATAGTAAGGTGAAGGAAAAAATTGAACCTAAACCACCAATATCATTAGCAATAGTCCTGTGCATGCTCACTCATATAGAGGCCATCTAAATGAGTACAATCCCTCACGGCTTTGATCACTGTCGGTTTTGTCATGTCAAGAACCCTCAGTTTCTCATCAACCATTGCGACGGCTTCGATACGGTGGAATTCAGCACCGTAGTTCTCTGCAAATCTTGCAAGTCCATGAAGTTTCGGTAACGCATCAGCCAAGTGGAAACCGTGTGGATCCATGATATCAGCTACAATTCTTCCATCATCCAACTGAACAAAGAAGATGAAGTCCGGGCAAAAAGGAAGATAATCGTCCGGCTCATGTTCGTAGGAGATTGATAATGACTCCTTACCAGCCCTACTCGGATTGCGATACCAGGCACAGAATCCCGGTCGGGCCATTTCGGTATCAAGTACGGTAGTCTCCCACTCATTCAGTCTGATGGGAAACGCTCCGTTACTATCGGCCAAAAGATGTTTGGTACGGGTTGGCAGGACCATCTCATTACCATCACTGTCGCGTATCTTCGTATCTTCTTGACGTACTTTCGGCTTGCCGAGAGAGATACGTTGCGGCTTGGATGACATGGCCTGAATATCGTCATACTCTGCCTGCTTGCGATCATTGAGTCGGGAACGTGCTACCCGCGTCTGGTCGAACCATTTCGTGGCCAATTTATCTGCTTCGCTCTCGACATCTTTCACAATTTCCGGGATGTGAGCCAAAGCTGCCACTTTCACGTGTGCATCCCTGAGAATGTCATCGTCATCTCCCTGTCCCGCCAGGTACTCAGCATAGGTGCGTGCAACATCGTCTGAGGATGCACGACGAGCAGCACGGTAAGCGTCCTCGATTGCCCGATTGTCCGCTACCTCGGCGAATTCATCATTGGTTACGTCGTGATCAACCCTGTTGACTTTCAGGATTTTTCCAGCCATTGTCTCGATGTCTTTAATAGCGCTCGTAACTTCGGACTTATATCTTGCAGCTAGTCCATCGAGAATGCTGTGCAGATATTTGTGCGCTTCGTCCCCTGCACGGTCCATCAATTTATCAGTAGAGAGCGCCTGAGCAAAGGCTGTCAGTCTTTTGATCGGCTTGGCATTATTCCTCGGAATGGTCTCAGATGGCAATGCAAGGTAACAGTCCCATACGGAATCCGGAATTGCCGGATTGGGTAACATCTCGGTGGGAGCAAAAAGGATATGCCGGCCTTCGCCACCCTCAGTACCAGTCGCATTTTCGTCATCATCCCGATCGGTACTACCCTTCATCAACCTGTCTGCAACTGTGGTTGCCGTTTTATGGTCAAAGAATGGCAGAAGGCAGTATACACTGTTCAGCGTCTCGTTGCCCGGGATCCGACGTGCCAGAGGGGTGCGCACCATCCTGCCGAGAAGCTGGGTAATATGGGTCATATCCTTCGCAGGCCGGAAGGACATCATCACCTCAGCACGAGGACAATCCCACCCGGTTGAGATAGCATTCTTGGCAAATAGGACACGAATGTTAGGTGCATCCTGTACCCGCTCAGGAGCGATATAGGGAATTGTCGTCTGTCCGATCATGAGATCTTTATGCTCCCCGAACACGTTGGCAAAAGCGTAATCCAGTGCGGGAAGGGCTGAAGGCCATTCACCATGGATCGTGGCTACTGCATCGGCAAGCATCTGGTCGCTGACTTTATCCGGGACCTGAATAACGAGAAGCGGTACAACATCTTCAGGATCTCCCTGGCTTCGGGAATATTCAGCCCAAGTGTGGGTAGAATCAACCACCTTCCGAACAGCGCGTTTCAGGAGCACCGTGTCGAATTTTCCCGACTCATCAGGGAATTCGAGCACGATGTCATCCTTGAGGAGCCCGGAGGCTTGAACCCGGGCCGAATCAACGTCGACAGAGGGGAGTGCAGTCCGACCCACCACGTCCCTCATTGCATTCTCGAACCGTTCAACGGTTGCACTAATCCCCCACACAATCGGTAGCGGAGGGACTGTGCCGTGTCCATTGATGAGTCTTTTCACGATGGTCGGGCGTTCGCTGTTCGGGTTCCCATGCCCCGGTGTGCATCGTCCAGTATAAAGTAGAGCGTGAACGATTCATCTTCGATGGTATTCGTGATAGTATCCCAGATTGAGTTCTGCTGTTCATTAGGACGGGATGCGAACAGTACTTCCTGTTCATTATCCGGCTCCGTCATAGCTCCCCGGACAAGAAGCGAGTGCTTCGAAAATTTTTGTGTGTTCAGGAAATAGACGGTCTGAGGATTGAATTTCAAACTGTTGAATTTGGTCGGTACCGGTACCAATCGATCAAGCTTGTCGGAGGCTGCCCGAAGACGTGCCCGCGACTGCTCGTTGAGTGAGGGATCATCGGAAAACCATACTACAACGGCGCCCGGGTCTGGTTCCAAATCGAATTCATCAGACCCGAAGAAGAGTGCCTCAATGACGGCGGCGGCCATCACCGTCTTGCCTGCGCCCGTGGTAGCTGAAAGGGAAAATTGCGTGCGATCGCCATCTTCCCGGTAATACCTCCGTGCTTTACGGAGATTGGTTAATACACTGCCGACTGCATCAACCTGGTAGTCCTTAAGGGTATATCTCATCAGGCACACCTCCCGCTGTTGATCTCGAAATTGGCTAGGTATGATTCATAAAGACGAAGAGGTGTGATATGGTCTGGCAGGTGGGAGCAGATCATCTGGAAGCGCCGATCGTCATCCGTCACGATATAGGCGATTCTCACGGTTCCCGAGCCTGACATCGCATTCACGAACGCTGCGGTCTCATCCAGGGCCACAAGCACACCATACGTCTCAGCAACATCCCAACCACACTTTGGGATATTATCAATGATCCGGCCGACACTCCCGGCACGGAGCCAAAGTAAGGGAGCCACCTTATCGAATGCCCGGTGATGTGATACGGAGAGTTGCCCCTCGTAGGTGAGCGTAAAGAACGCAGCATTCTCTTCGAAACCCTCTGACATCGGGAACTCATCAGTGAATTTGTAGTCTCCTTTGACAGGCTGACCATCGGGGGTCTTTCCAGTGATGGCGGCTAATATCCTCGGTTTGGTGATATAGTCGCAGATATCCCACTTCTCCCAATTAGGATCGCCGGGACGGAGCCCTTCTCGACGCAGAGCTTCCTGCTCGTCAGCCGCGACCTCGTTGTTCGTTACTGATATACATTGCCGTTGGCCCCCGTCCTTGCGGTTGAGACGCATGACAGCATGGGCTGTGGTACCAGAACCCGCGAAGAAGTCGAGAACGATCGCACTGGGTTTTTCCAGCAGAATGGGACGTAAAGTGTCTTCCACTGCGTAGAGTGATTTAGGGAATGGAAAAGAACGGCCTGGAATTATCGAACGGAGCATGGAACTACCATGCATCCCGGCATTGTGCGCGGCCCGGTTCCAGACAGTCTTCGGAATGAGACCTGTCGATTGGCCTCCAACCTTCACGATTTCCCCTCGTGAGCCCGTTCGTTCAACCTTGACTGTTCCTTCCTCAATGGATTGGATGGGACCGGCCATCAGATACCTTATCGTCCATGTACCCCTTTTCGAGTCCTTTGATGATACATATGCATAACCCTTCTCAACAAGAGCTGTAAGCCCACTGCCATTCTTGTGCCAGATTCAAACGCTTCAAAACAGACCCTCTTATCTTTTTCATATAACTCTTGAATCTCTGAATCACTAAGAAAATAATTAAATTGAAGAAAAATTACATTCGGATTAACCCCATAGAAAATTCGTTCGCGTCCGCGACTGGAAACCAGCTTGTTATTTTTTTCTTGGGAACTTTTCTCAAAAACAAGATTGTCTTTTTCCATCTCTCTTAGAATAGTGCTGACCTTATTAGGATGATTTAACGTTTTTAACCCATCAATCAGATACAATCCACTCTCTTTAAAAAATTTATGAATATGGTAGGGATAGTCTATCCCCTTTAAAGCTAAATATAGAAAAATTGCCGATTTTGCATCATTAAATGAAGATCCCCAAGGTTTTATTTTCATTAATGCTAATTGTAGCATTTATCATTTATACATGATTTGGATATGGACAAATTTTGACAAATTGAGGACTATATACAAAAATATAGCGTTTTTGGAACTTTTTGCTATTTATTCAGCAATCCCCTATATGAAATTAAGAAATCCTGACGGAGTAAAATGATGGGAAGACCTCTACCTTCAAAAATGACTATTGGAATCGTATTAATTTTAATGCTAGTTCTTCTATCGGTTTTTGTCTATGAAAGAGGTTGGTCGAGTGGAGCGGAAAAAATTCTTACAGCTTCCTTAGTTTTAGCTGGCACAATTACATTAAAAAAAATCTTCCGATGATATTGGTATTTTCGCCACCATCCGACTACTTTTTCTTCCATTTCAGATGTGCAAATGTCGAGTTACCCGAGATCACGACCGCATTCCCCTCTGTTCGCATCATCGGCGTGACATACTCATCGACTACCTTTTGCTCTTCAGGTGTCTTAGCACCGAATCGCTTCCGGAAGAACCCGAGCATCTCATCCCGGCTCCCGAAGCGGTACTCCTTTGCGAGCGGCAGCATGGTCACGTCCGGGTAAATTCCCATCTGGTAAAGGACCCCGAAGAGGCAGTCAACTTTTGGCCCGGAGTGATACAGGCTCCCATGCAGTGGTTCCCAGAGATCGGCGTACATCCTCTCCCAGAATGGCATATCTACAAACCAGAAAAGGTGGACAGACCCCGATGACGCAGCATTCATTTTCAAAAGCGCCTCCCTGATATCATGCATCGTCAGAGAAAGTGATGCTATCACCACATCGTATGGAGCAGCAAGGTCACGGGAGAGATCAATGTCCTCCCAGAGTTTCTGAACAAAGGTAATGTTCAGGATCCCCTGTTTTTCCGCATTATTTTTGAAGATCTCCACCATGCCGGCACCCGGTTCAACGGCAGTAATCTCCTTAACCAGCGGGGCCAGGGGGATCGCGAGCGTCCCAGGTCCGGAACCAATGTCCAGTACCCTCGAATTGATGTTGATATCAAGTGAAGCGATTGTGGTCTTCACACGTTCATCATACTCGCTCCGTGCGTTTGCGTCATACCGCTCCGCGTTCTCTTTCCTGTTCCAGTTATGGGAAGGATCATCGGGACTTTTCGAGGACTCGTGCAATTCCTGGCGCTGCTTCCAGATCTCATTCCAGTCGGGATCCATGAGTAACGGGGAACTCATAGCAGACTGTATGCACCCGGCCGGTAATAAAGGTCTCATGTTACAAAAAAAGAAAATGGAGAATGGAGGTGATTTATTCATGCCTTAACGCATCAATTGGGCTGAGGTTTGCTGCTTTCCAGGCCGGATAAATGCCACATGCCAGACTGATGATAATACCAAAACAGACACCCTCGACAATGGGTATCGCGCTGGACCAGACAAACAGGTACTCCGTAGTGTTCAGCAACAGGGCACTTATAGCATATCCGGCAAGTATACTTAACACTCCCCCGATGAGGCTCCCGACGGTGCCAAGGATAGCTGCCTCGAACATGAACATGCTCATCACTTCCCGTTTCTGGGTACCAATACTCCGCATGATGCCTATCTCCTTGATGCGCTCGGTCACTGACATCATCATGATATTGAAAATTGAAACACCAGCGACAATCATGGAAATTCCCCCGATTGCTGTTACAAATGTAGTGATCGCCCCGAATGCAGAGAAAATTGTCGCGAGGGTAGCTTTGCTGTCCATGACGGTGACGATCTTATCTCTCTTGTTCATCTGTTTCTCGATGGTGGTTTTTACGACCGCAGAATCCACACCCTGGTTGACTTTCACGACAACAGTATCATAGTCAATCCTGTTATAGGTAGTTTCAAACCAGTTCTGGGTCACAACAACAGCAGAGTCGGTACTGATATCAAAACTTATCCCCCTCTCCTCGATGATGCCGGTTACCCGCAGGGTTCCTTTATCCCCGTCCGTCCCGATGGAGATCCGCGAACCGATTTTAACATTGTGATCCGTGGCAAATGTTGATCCGACCAGGCACCCGGAATCCGAACGGCTGTAACTCCCCGCCTTCAGCTTCATAATGTTGGGCACATCCTCGGGGTTAAGACCGTAAATAGGGGCTACAATCGTATCGCTCCCAACGCCGAGTTGCATGATGTCCGCGGTTTGAAGGACAGGAATAGCGATATTGGGTGCAACTGCACGTTTAATCTGCTGAAACTGCTGGTCCGTGATCTTCAGGTTTGCCGAACCGCCACCTCCCCCACCCGGCCCGAAGCCGGATCCGCCGCCGGTATAGGGAGAAACGATCACACTGTCCCCGACGGTATGAAGGCTGTCTGAAACGGAGAGGACGAGAGTATTGCCAAGGATGCCCATCGATGCAATCGCGACGACCCCGATCACGATGCCCAGCATTGCCAGCGTGGACCGCAGCAGATGAATCCGGAGATTGCGTTTTGCAATTTCCCAGAATATCATGCAACAATTCTCCCATCCGCGATACGGATCGTCCGCCTGGAATATTCCGCAATGTGCGGGTCGTGGGTAACCATGATAATAGTAGTACCTCTGCGGTTGAGTTCTGTCATCAGGTCCATGATGCCGGCACCGGTCTTTGAATCAAGATTGCCGGTTGGTTCGTCGCACAGAAGGATGTCGGGATTGTTGACGAGTGCCCGTGCGATGGCAACTCGCTGCTGCTGGCCACCGGAAACTTCCGTAGGTGTATGGGTGAATAATTTGTCCTCAAGCTGGACCGACCGGAGCACTTCTTTGCCTTTTTCCGGGTCCACCTCTTTCTGGGATTTCAGCATCATGGGAAACGTAACGTTCTCGATTATGTTGAGCAGGGGGAACAGGTTGAAATACTGGAAGATAAACCCGATCCGGTCTCTCCGGAGATTGGTAAGCTCGACATCGGACATATCCCCGATTCGGGTTCCGCTGATAAATATATCACCGGATGTTGGTGTATCGAGGCAGCCCATCAGGTTCAGGAGCGTAGACTTGCCGGAACCGGACGGCCCCATAATCGAGATAAACTCACCCCGATCTACCCGGAAGGACACACCATCCAGTGCGATTACATCTCCTGCCGGAAGCGGGTAGACCTTGACCACGTCCCGGAACAGCATGACCGGTTGATCGTCCATGGGAACGGTCACTTCTTGTTCCTTCTCACGTAGAAATACCATCCACCGATACAGGCACCGATAACGATTACTATTGCGATTATGGGAAAGAGGAGATTCGATCCGCTGTTATTCTGTGACATTGTAGGAGATGCCGTAACAGTTACTTCCTGCACAGTACTATACTGGTTTCCATTGGTGTCTTTGAAGGAGAGCTGGAGTGGTATGCTTGGGGTGCCGTTTGCGGAAAATGTTACTTCAAAACTTCCGAAGTCATCTGGTTTGAGCGCCCCGACAACATAGGTCTTGTACGGGTCCTGGGGAATTGCCGGGGGAAGAGAGGTAACCGTGACTGTGTTTGCGGTCTCTAATCCGGCGTTATTTACATCTCCGGTGATGTGGTAGATGCCACCTGAAGAGGTCACCTGTACGTTACTGATGACAGGGTCTGCCTGCAATTTGTCAATCCCGAAGATTATGGGGAGATTCATGGTCACTGTGTGTGGATTATTTCCATTGTTATACGTTACTGTCATCACCAGCTGGGACTCCTGGTCGGGAGACACCGTAAAGTTTACCGGTATTTTGGTCCCTGCTGCAAGATTTCCGATGAAGATCCTTGCCGGGCTGGCGGTAATGCCGGCTCCGGAGACATCAAGCACAACATTTCTTACATCATTTTTCCGGGGGTTGGCAACCTGCAGGGAAATGGTCTTTTTCTTGCCTTGGGTAAACGCATCCGGCTTTTCGACAACGGTAAGTTCAAGGGGAGTGTTATCCACCTCAGCAGTTGCCCGGTAGTAAAGACTGTTAGCCTGCACAAAACTCAATGAGAATGTCGGGAAGTATGTCCCGTCTGGTGCAGTGGCCACAACAGAAAAAGTGAAGGGTTGTGTCTGGAGTGGACCGATATTTGCAGAGGAATCATAGGGGTTACTGGTGAGCAGGATATTCTTGTCACCGAACGTGGCATGATTTACAACGACACTGGTATCGGAATTACTATTAGTGACATAGACCATGACGGTCCCGGTATCATCGGTAAAGAACGTTCCCGGATCGAATGTTACATTGGATACATAAACATTGTTTGCAGCCGCCAGGGAGTCAGACGTCTGTTGCGCAGTGACTGCCCCGACTCCGATGCCGAACATCAGGAGGATTACAGAAAGTACAATAAATCGTGTGTTTTTCATTTTTAAATCCCTGTCATAGAATATATCATATAAAGAATGTATAAGACAACCGGTATACCGACACAAAGTGCGGCATCTCTCACTGGAAGTTTCCGGGAGTGCTGTAAACCGGAAATCCAGATATTTACGCTCCAGAGAAGAAATACGATGGATATAATAGATATGATCTGGGTCATTTCCATCATTGCAGGATCATGCATCAGTGCACTGACCGCTTCCTGAATCAGTTGCGGATCCTCGACAGCGGCTGAAGTAATGCGGGGAACAATTACTCTTGGAAGATAAATGACCGCCACGATCACGGATAATACCGCCCCGAAAATCTGGGGAAGGTAACCGAATCCGACAAACTCAAGTGTTCTTTTAAAGGTCCCTTTACCTTTGAATATTGAAGACAGAAGGTAGAAAACACCAGTCCATATCACCCAGAATATAAATACTGCAAACAGAGCACCAAGAACAGTGGAAATGGCGATTATTGATTCCATGCCAGGGAACATTCCAGCCATCATCTTACCCGTCAATCCGCCAACTAAATACGCGTTTCCAGCGGAGACAATCCCCAGTGCCAGAACGATAAGTCCTGGAATTTTAAGACTTTCTTTTTCAGATGATGCATCCTGGAAAAATGCATTTGGATTAATCAATATGTTGACCAGTGATTTTACCATCATGATATCTTCCGTCTACGTGTTGTTGTGTTTGCGACAACTCTAATAAACATATGATCCGCACTGTATTAATTTTATTTATAGCGTCTTTGAGGAAAATCATTTTGAAAAAGTGATTGATTATACGAAGTGTCAGTGTCTTGTGTCCTTCTCATGCCAGATCCGACATTACTTTCTTTTGCATTTTCTCTCGTTGCAGGGCCACAGGGAGTTTTGGTTTAATAACAGCGTAATCTTTTTCTCTCTTTAACAATGTATGGGCTTTATTCTGCGTGGTCGATCCTTGCTTGGGGTGGATCCCCCCCTTTGCCAGATCGATCTCTTCTGCAAGACAGGTGTCTATACTACCATAATATTCTTCTGGTTTAGAGAACTCTTTCTCCAGATTTTTGGTTTTTACGTACTCAATGATTAACATATCAAAATAAAAAAAATGATTATTTAATTTTTTTGATCTGACGAATTCATTTTTTCACTTTCCACTTCGAATTTCCTTGGATTTACAAGATCTCTAAAAATAATTCTTATAATGTACTAATAACAACACTCAATATCAAAATTGTTCCACAATGTATATATTTATACAAAACAATTACTTCTTTGTATGCAGACGAAAATTCTCCTTGATGAGGAGCAGATGCCAAAAAAATGGTATAATATCCAGTCTGACTTGCCGTCACCACTGGATCCACCACTTCACCCAAAGACCCATAAACCAATCGGGCCCGAGGATCTTTCTGCAATCTTTCCCATGGAGCTGATCCGGCAGGAAGTCACCACTGATCGCCATATTGACATTCCGGAAGATGTGCGGGAGGTTTTACGGCTCTGGAGGCCAAGTCCTCTCTACCGTGCCCACCGGCTTGAAAAATTTTTAAAGACTCCGGCAAAGATTTACTACAAGTGGGAGGGTGTCAGCCCACCCGGGAGTCATAAACCCAACACCGCGGTTCCTCAGGCGTATTTTAACATGAAGGCAGGAGTCGAGAGAATAGCGACTGAGACGGGTGCCGGGCAGTGGGGCTCAGCGCTTGCATTCGCAACGATGCTCTATGATCTGGAGTGCACTATCTATATGGTCCGGTCAAGCTACACGCAGAAACCCTATCGGAAATCAATGATGCATGTCTGGGGAGCGGAATGTATCCCCAGCCCGAGCACCAAAACAAATTCCGGTCGTGCTATGCTTGAAAAAGACCCCGACACCCCGGGAAGTCTGGGTATGGCCATTTCCGAGGCGGTGGAGGATGCAGCGAGTCACAGCAACACTAACTATGCGCTTGGCTCGGTGCTGAACCATGTCTGCCTGCACCAGACAATCATCGGACTCGAGTGCCGCGAGCAGCTTGCATCAGTCGATGAATATCCGGATGTCGTGATCGGATGCGTTGGTGGAGGATCAAACTTCGCTGGTATCTCGTTCCCGTTTGCCGGAGATAAGTTGACGGGAAAGCACAAAGATGTGGATATCCTCGGAGTTGAACCGGCATCCTGTCCAACCCTGACAAAAGGGCTTTATACGTACGATCTTGCCGATGAAGCCGGATATACCCCGCTCCTCAAGATGTTCACGCTGGGACATGACTTTGTCCCGCCTTCCATTCACGCAGGCGGGCTCCGCTACCACGGGGACTCCCCGATTGTCTCCCGGCTTGTACATGATAATGTGATGCGGGCAGTGTCCTACCACCAGAACGAAGTCTTTGATGCTGGCCAGATCTTTGCCCGTACAGAAGGTATTATCATTGCACCCGAGACGTCCCATGCTGTCAAAGGAGCTATTGATGAGGCGCTTAAATGCAAAAAGACCGGTGAGAAAAAAACCATCCTGTTCAACTGCTCCGGGCATGGGCACTTTGATATGACGGCGTATGATGCCTATTATGCGGGCAGTCTGGTAGACTACGAATACCCGGACGAGCTGATTAAAGAGGCAATCGCCCGGATACCAAAAATTTCCTGAAATTACTTTTTTTATGAAGCGCATCGGCTTTCTCATCAACCCTGTTGCCGGTATGGGTGGAGCAGTAGGGCTCAAGGGAACCGATAGCAAGCAGGAAGAAGCCACCCTCCGCGGTGCAGTGCCACAAGCAAAAAATCGTGCTGAAATTACCCTGAAGGCTCTTGAAAATAATCAGGATCTGACATTTCTGACACCATCCGGTGAAATGGGAGAGGACTCATTGAAAAAAACCACTCCGGGACGTATTCAGGTAATCAGCTACCCGGGAGTGGACAGTACTGCGAGGGATACAAAGATCGCAGCACAGCGGTTCTTAGAAGAAGGTGTTGACCTGATCCTCTTTTGTGGGGGTGATGGTACTGCGCGGGACATCTTTGATATTGTAGGACGGAATGTGCCTATACTCGGTATACCTGCGGGTGTGAAGATGTACTCGGGCGTTTTTGCCATCAACCCGACCATCGCAGCGGAAATTATGACGAAATTTGAGAATCTGTCTCTTCGCGATTCCGAAGTTATGGATGTGGATGAAGAAGCTTACCGAGCAGGAGAACTGAAAACTCACCTCTATGGTATTGCCCGAGTCCCGTCCCTGGCAGGAAAGACTCAGGTTTCAAAACAAGTGTACGAAGACAGCGATGAAGGACGTGTAAAAAAGGAAATTGCCCGTTTTATCAATGAGATAATGATAACCGACGTGCTCTATATCCTGGGGGCAGGGACAACCACGGAATCCATAGCCCGGGAAATAGGGTTAAATAAGACACTTCTTGGAGTCGATGCGATAAAAAACAGAAAAATGGTCGCTATGGATCTCGACGAAAAATCACTCTGGACATTGCTCAGGGATGGGCAGGAGGCAAAAATTTTCTTAAGTCCCATTGGTGCACAGGGGTTTATCCTTGGCCGGGGGAACCAGCAGATCAGTCCACGTATTGTGAAACGCGTTGGGATTCGGAATATCATCGTCGTTGCCACTCCGCATAAACTTCGGGAAACCCCGTTGCTTTATGTAGATTCGGGCGATTCGGTGCTTGACAAGGACTTTGGAGATTCCGTTCAGGTTATTTCCGGGTACCGGATGGCCCAGCGAAAGAAAATATTCCAGTCGTTGTGATTTTTAAAAAAGATTATTGTTGATGAGCCGCTTTTGGTGGCTTTAAGAGCACAAATGCGATAATGAAGCCGGCAACAGCAAGGACAAGCACATAGGGAAATACCCCCAGATATGACCCGCTGGAGGTTTTGATGAACCCGGCCAGCTGAGGTCCTGCAATTGCCCCTGCACCGTACGCCAGGAAGAGAATCCCGTAACACCGTGGATAGTCACAGGTACCAAAGTAGGTGCCACACGATGTCGGTGCTATGGCCAGCCAGCCCCCCAGACACCCCCAAAGGACAACAAATGCGATGAGGTAAACTGTCACAACCGGGATCTGCCACATAAGAAGCGATACCACGGCGATAAGGCTGAACGACACCATGGCAGTAACCCGTGGGGTCAGTTTGTCCGTGAGGACACCAAAGACAGGACGTCCAAACCCGTTGAAGATCGCAAAAACACCTACCAGAGCTGTTGCAAGCCCTGTCTCAATTCCCACGTCAGTACCTACAGGTTTTGCGATGGATATTGCCATAAGACCGGCAAGACAGCCTATGAAGTAACATGCCCAGAGGGCATAGAATGAAGAAGTCTTAAGCATCTGTGACCGGGTCAGTTCACAGGTTTTTTGTTCTCCCTGTTTCGGAGCAGGAGGTGTCCAGCCCGCCGGGACCCATCCGGTTCTCGGAAATTTCAACGGCAATGCCAGAATTATTGTCAGGATTATGAAAACGATTCCAAATATCCTGAACGTTGGCATCACTCCGTATGCGCTGATCAGGTAACCTGCGATGTTGGCCGTAAAGAATGCGGAGAATCCGAAGCCAAGGACGGTAAGACCAACTGCCAGGCCCCTCTTATCCGGGAACCAGCGGGCAGCAACCGCAACCGGTACACCATACGCGATACCTACCCCGATGCCTCCGACAATACCGTACATGATATAGAGCATCGGTATAGAAGTTGAAACTGAGGCAAGAAGCCATCCCAGACCCGTGAGGACTCCACCGACAACAGTAATATTTCTCGGTCCATACTGCTCGATATATTTTCCGGTCAGAGGCATTGCAATCGCGAAAAACGCAAGGAACACCGAGAATGGCAACAGGATATCATTTGCCGTAACGGTCTGACCCAGTGTCTTTGTGAAATAGGTGGTGAGCGGCGCAACAAAGACGCTCCAGGAATAAATCGTACCAAGACACAGGTTGATTATCATTCCGAGGAGTATGAGGATCCAACGACCTTTTTCAAGCTCCATGCCCAATATCGTTTCAGCAGCTACGTCTTTCATGGTCTCCCTTTCATGAAATTATTCGTGAATAATCTTATCCCAAATCCAAAAATTATGAAATTTTTATTCTTCCAGCGTGGAAATATCGCCCGGGTCGATTCCCATCTCCTTTGCCTTCAGGACACGGCGCATGATTTTGCCGCTTCTTGTCTTGGGCAGTTTGTCGACAAACTCAATCTCCTGCGGGACTGCAATCGGCCCAAGCGTTGTCCGCACATGGTGGACAAGATCCTGGACAAGGTTGTCACTTTTCTGGAAACCAACCCGGAGAATTACAAATGCTTTGATTGAGTTTCCTTTCACTGGATCCGGCTTACCAATGACTGCGGCTTCAGCTACAGCTTTGTGGGAAACGAGGGCACTCTCTACTTCGGCGGTTCCGATATTGTGACCAGCAACGATGATGATATCATCAGCGCGCCCGAGAATCATAATGTATCCGTCTATACCTTTGACTGCGAGATCACCGGCAGTGTAAAGGTTATCGATTGTATACCAGTACTTGCGGTACCTTTCATCATCTTTATACAACGTCCGGAGCATGGCCGGCCACGGCGATTTGATTACAAGAAATCCCATCGTGTTCACCGGCACGGGATTTCCGGATTTATCAACGACATCGGCTACGACGCCGGGAATAGGTTTTCCTGCAAATCCCGGGCGCATCTTCTCGCCAATCATGGTGGTGATCAACAGCATTCCGGTCTCAGTCTGCCACCAGGTATCCACAATAGGGCACCTGTCCTTTCCAATCACATGGTAGTACCATTCGAATGCCTCAGGATTGAGGGGTTCACCAACTGAACCTATAATCCGCAGTGAGTTCAGGTTGTACTTATTTGGCCAGCTCTCACCCACTTTCATAAATGTACGAATCGCAGTCGGGGCTGTATACAGGATTGTGATCTTCTGCTCTTCAATGAGATTCCACCAGCTTCCTGCATCCGGATAATCCGGAGTCAGTTCAGTAATAAAAACAGTAGCGCCGACAGCAAGCGGTCCATAGATGATATAACTGTGCCCGGTAACCCATCCCGGATCAGCAGTACACCAGAAAATATCGTTATCCTTGATATCAAAGACATATTTGCTTGTGTAATGTGTTCCGACCATGTACCCGCCGCAGGTATGCACCACCCCTTTTGGCTTTCCCGTGGATCCGCTGGTGTATAATATGAAGAGCGGATCCTCCGCATCCATGACTTCGGGGGGGCATTCGTCGGGGACACCCTCCATCGCCTCATAGAAATCCAGCTCACGGGTCGGATGGAGATCAACTTCCGGCTCTTTTCTCCGAAGCACGATGACATGTTCTACCGTGGGGGCATTAATCAGGGCTTCATCGACAATTGCTTTCAGCTGGATTGCCTTTCCACGACGGACTGCAATATCTGCGGTTATTACAACCTTTGCCCCGGCATCCTGAATCCGAAGGTTTAATGCTGCTGCGGCAAATCCTGCGAAAACCACACTGTGTGTTGCACCGATCCGTGCACATGCAAGCATGGCAATCACCTGTTCCGGTACCAGCGGCATGTATATACAGACACGATCACCCTTTTTCACCCCGATTTTCTTCAGGGCATTGGCAAAGCTCACTACACGGGACAGAAGCTTCTGGTACGTGAAAATACACTCCGCACCGCCCTCCCCACGCCAGATAAGGGCTACTTTGTTGCGCCGGTTATTATTGACATGGCGGTCAAGACAGTTGGCCGTAATGTTGAGCTGTGCGTTGGTGAACCACTTCGCATAGGGGTAATTCCATTCCAGGACTTTATCCCAGGGCCGGATCCACTCAAGCTCACCTGCAATTCTGGTCCAGAAGGCATCCGGATCGGCCAGAAATTTTTTGTAGGCTTTCTGGTAATCTCCCATCCATGCATTTTTTTTATACTGTGGGTCGGGTGTGTAATATTTCACATCCTCGACGAGTTTGACATTGAAATCCTCGGTCAC
>Ga0105103_10000650_pt1 | contig 19627 bp, 15 predicted proteins | sample PPLLaktember2015_2_FD_79107 | JGI IMG/M metagenome (GOLD analysis project Ga0105103, IMG submission 79107) | Freshwater sediment microbial communities from Prairie Pothole Lake near Jamestown, North Dakota, USA - PPLs Lake P7 Core (6) Depth... | ecosystem: Environmental > Aquatic > Freshwater >...
GACCTGGAGCGCAAGAAGTATCTCCGGCGCACGGTGACCGCGTCCGACCGCCGTGTTGTCACAGTTTCGCTCACGGCAAAGGGACACGCGCTCTCCTCGGAACTCGAACAACGATTCGCCGAGATCCACGAGGAGATTTTCCGGGACGTTCCGGTTGAATTGCGGGAGCAGGTCATCGCCAGTTTTCGTCAGGTGCTTGTTTCGCTGGACGCTTGGTTACAGCAATGATCACGGCAGTGCATTTGGAGGTTCCCATGACACGATTACTCCTCACCAGCGCGTTCCTGTTCTTGTTCATCGCCGGATGCCAGAAAGAAGAAGATCCACCCACCACGCCGATCGATGCAACGGTCTCCTCATCCGTCGGATCGTGCGTCGGCTGTCATACCAACTATTCCCATCTTCGGACGGTGCACTCCCCCGACACCGTCGTTGCTGCCGGCGGCTGCGGCGGCGAGACGCCGCACATCGAACCGTACGACCGGGTCTATATCACGCCGACCGGATACGCTGAGTACTCGGCCTCTTCACACTCCAAACGAGGATGCACATACTGCCACAACGGCGTCGACAACACATCAGACAAGAAGACGGCCCACAGCGGAGACTTCCTGAGGCATCCGTCGGACCAAGCGGATAAGAAGTGCGTCCCCTGTCACTATTCGATCCAATCGGCGACAAAGACCAGCCTTCATCTGAACGGCTGGGGGCAGAAGAGCATGGTCGCACTGCGGTATGGCGTCTCCACGTTCGAGGAACTCCCTGCCGACGTAAAGCATGGATACGAAGTGAACTGTGCTACGTGTCATGGCGGATGCGGAAGCTGCCACGTTCTTCGGCCCACAGCGGGCGGCGGCGGACTCCTCAACGGCCATGCATTCCGCAAGCGTCCTGACATGCGCGATAACTGCACCACTTGTCACACAAGCCGCGGCGGCCATGCGTATTTCGGCGTTGGCACGGGAACTGTGCCCGACGTTCATCTGACCGCGCTGGGAGACGGCCACTGCCTGAATTGCCACACGGGCGCCGAGATGCATGGCGACGGCTACGTATATGATCAACGCTACAAGATGCCAATGCTGCCGAAATGCGAGAACTGCCACGCGAATGTCGCCACGAGCAACGCCTATCATCGAACGCACATCGACGACATGAACTGCAACGCCTGCCATTCGCAAGACTACAACAATTGCGGCAGCTGTCACATTCATGGCGCCGGTGCGCGGATCCCGTCCTATCAGGGATTCAAGATCGCCCTGAATCCGATCCCGCAAACGCGTCCCTACAAATGGGCGACCGTTCGCCGATCTCTGATGGCTCCGGACAGCTGGAAGGAATATGGGGTTCCCAACCTGGCAAACTTCGACGTTCGACCGACCTATAAGTATTCCACGCCGCACAACATCAAGCGATGGACATCACGAACTCAAGTAACGGCCGGCAAACCGTGCTACGATGCCTGCCACATCATAAATGAATCCGGGGTCCTGCGCAACAAGCAGCTCTATCTCTTCAATAGTGATCTTCAATCTTGGGAGTTGAACGCCGACAAGGACATCGTCGTCGACGGCAAACTGCCAACATCATGGAATGTGCAGTAGGCAGCATCATCACAAACACAAACCCAACGGAGTACACATGAACGCAAAGCATCTTCTGTTGTTGGCCTTGTTGCCGCTTATGATCTTCGTCGTCGGCTGCAAAGAGGATTCAACGAGCCCAAGCGAAACGCCGATCAACGAAGCGCAGACGCTCGTGCAGTATCTTGAGTCCAGTGGAGACTACATCAACACAACCGCTACGTCGATCGTCGCCGCCACCACCGTGCAGACGAATCTTTCCGCGGGCACGCAGTATGTCATCGACATCCGCGACTCCGCAGCGTACAACCTGGGACACATCCCGGGTGCCGTCCGTGTGACCTTTGCGAATCTGCCGACACATGTCGCCAGCGTTCCAGCCTCGTACACCAGCATCGTCATCGCGTGCTATTCTGGTCAGACTGCAGCGTATGCGACCTCGCTTCTGCGACTGAGCGGATACAGCCGTGTCTCTTCCATGAAGTTTGGAATGAGCGCCTGGGATTCCGTGTTCGCGGCGACTGCCTGGCTCTCGTCCGGCAAGATGAGCAATGCCCGTGCAACGCAGTTCGTCACCACGGCGACAGCGAAGAACGCAAAGGGGAATCTGCCGACGATCAGCACAGGTAAAACAACGGGAGCGGAGATCCTCCAAGCGCGTGTCAGCGCAGCATGGTCCGGTGGCTTCTCGCCCGCAGCGACCGTTGACAACACCACACTATTCAATAATCTGAGCACCTACCACATCGTCAACTACTGGCCGGTCGCGGAGTACAATGCCGGACACGTCCCTGGCGCCATTCAGTATTTGAAGCCTGACATGCGCGACACGGCATTTCTGCGGACACTGCCGACCGACAAGCCGATCGCGATCTATTGCTACACCGGTCAGACCAGCGCGTTTCTCGCCGCATATCTTCGATTGCTCGGATACGATGCGAAGTCATTGCTCTATGGCGCAAATTCGATGATCTACGATATCATGCCGGGGACGAAGTTCGTTCCAGCTACCGAGATCAAGGGTTACGCGTACAATACGGGGAACACTCCGTAAGCATCACTGATCGTTTGGAATTCCAAGGCTGGCCCGGAGACGGGCCGGCTTTTTTTATGCTCGTACTGCGGGCGACTTGGGTTTGATGTTCGAGATGGAAGGTTGGGAATCAGCGACGGACAATCGTAGGGCGAGGGTGGGGTGGAGAGATGGGAATCATCAGAGAGGGATGGGGGGAGAAGGTGGGATGGAGAAAGGGGTGAAAATGGGGGGGCTTAAGCCCCTTAGGCCCCCTAAGGGGCGGGCTGATGGCGATTTTCCTCCAGAATCCCTGCCAATCCTTCCTACTTCCCGCCAAACCTCCACCACAAAACTCCCTGCGCCAATCTTCTCGCTTTCCTCCCAAATCTCACCGCCTCCGGTTGGTGATCTCATTCGGTAAATCGTCAGCATCAAATGGGAACAACGAACGGACAATCGTCATGTCCGAATGGGACTCAATCTCTCCTGCTCCCCGAAGCTCGATGCGCATCTCCTCCACCGTTCCCTCTCTCATCAGAACGCTGATTACCAGACGCACGATGCGGTTCCGGTGCGGCCGGCATCGGAGCACTTGATCCCGGAGGAAAATAGATCGGCTCATAGACAGGCTGGACAATGATGATCGGGGGTGGAGGGGCTGGGATGTACGTCTCGTGATACTGACCGGGGGTTAGCTCGATGTCGAGCACGGTGTAGCAAGCAGGGAGCAGGAGCGAGGTGGCGGCTGCAACGACGAAAATGATCAGCGCGTTTTTCATATATCGCCTTCTGTTGAGTCAATCATTCCCTTCAAACAAGGTGCCACATGCTGAAGGAGAGAATTCTGATTGGAATTGAGTGGTGATTGACGGTCCACTGTCTCAATCGCAGTGCATGGAGTCCGTTTTCCGGAGATTTCACGGCTTCCATTTTGTAAATATTTCTCTTGACATTGACATATCATTATGATATCATTGTGCTAGCACCATCACAACGGAGGATTCCATGGAAACGGTCACCGAAAAAACAGCTGGCAAGATGAATGGCTTCATCGCTCTGCTCCTCAATGTCGGCCTGCTTGGTCTTTCTGCATTCTTCATCTACCTCATTGCGCTCGACGAGGATCCCGTACATCTCTGGGGGCTGATCCCAGCATTGATCTTCTGGGGCATCATGATGGGAGGATTCATGGTCGTTCAGCCGAATGAAGCCCGCGTCCTTGTCCTGTTCGGCAAATACATCGGCTCCGTCCGCGAGTCCGGATTCTGGTGGGTCAATCCCTTTACGATCAAACGCCACGTCTCGCTTCGCATCCACAACTTCAACAGCGAGATGATCAAGGTCAATGACCTACACGGTAATCCGATCGAGATCGCTGCCGTGATCGTCTGGCGTGTGATCGATTCGTCACGCGCGCTTTTCGATGTCGAGAACTACGAGCAGTTCGTAGCAATTCAGAGTGAGACCGCTATTCGCGGACTCGCATCGGAGTATCCGTACGACGCCCAGGACGAAGATCGTCCATCGCTTCGCAGTAATCCTCATGAGATCATCGAGAATCTAAAGGAACAGCTTCAGAAGCGTCTCGACGTCGCAGGCATTGAGGTGATCGAGTCTCGGCTCAGTCATCTCGCGTACGCTCAGGAGATCGCGCAAGCCATGCTGCGCCGCCAGCAAGCACAGGCGATCATCGCCGCACGGCAGAAGATCGTCGAAGGTGCGGTTGGGATGGTCGAGCAGGCGCTTCGCATGCTCAGCGAACACAAGATCGTGACGCTTGATGAGGAGAAGAAAGCGACAATGGTGAACAATCTCCTGGTCGCCCTCGTGTCTGAAAGCCAGGCACAGCCGATCATCAACACGGGCACTCTTTACTAATGGCTGAGAAGAAGAAATTCCTGCTTCGGGCCGACGCCGCCCTTTTCTCCGCTCTCGAGAAGTGGGCGGCGGACGACCTCCGCAGCATCAACGCGCAGATCGAGTATCTCCTGACCGAAGCAGCGCGGAAGTCCGGTCGATTGAAGCCGGCACCGGAATTCCCCGCGCCAGACGGCCAGAGCACGACCACTTCCTCTGAGGACTGACATGAACCCCGCTGTGCATGGAGCGATCATCGCCGCGCACCAGCGCGCGAAGGAAGAAGAGACGAACCTGGCCAAGTACTCCAAGGAAGACCTGGATGGCTGGGAGTTCAAGATCGTCCGCTCGAACTCAAACCGATTCAATACTCCGGAGAACCTCCGCATGCTGTGCATCGAAGAGGCGCGGAACGGCTGGGAACTGCTCGAGAAGTTCGACGGATCCCGGGTGCGCTTCAAGCGCCGCACCGACCGGCGGACGCCTGGGAACTCCGGGTCCATCGATCCATATCGAACCCATGTCGGCATTTCCGAAGGCGCGATCGCAGCGATCGTCATCAGCGTGATCGCATTGATCATCGGAGTCGTCCTGATCATTACACAAATCGCTCGCTAGAAACACGGCCGCAATCTCTCTATGAATATGCTCTATTCTCACCGACAGGCCAATCCGTTCCTCTGGGCGGTGATCTCGCTCGGCATGGTCGGCGCGATCATCGCCGTCCTCCTCGATCACAAACCCTGGCTGATCCTTCCGATCGTTGCCGTCTTCGGGGTCATGCTGCTTCTCTTCTCCGCGCTCACGATCGAAGTCTCCGGTTACCACCTGCGCTTCTGGTACGGCGTCGGGATCATTCGCTGGACCATCCCGCTGGGTGAGATCGAACGAGTGGCGCGAAGCCGTTCCTCCTGGTATGAGGGATGGGGAATCCGTCTCACCCTCCGCGGATGGCTGTACAACCTGAGCGGCCTCGACTGCATCGAGATCCAGCGCTCAAACGGCCGTTCCTTCCGCCTCGGGACGCCGGAACCGGACCGGCTCATCAACGTCCTCCACACGGCCCTCGCGACGCGACGTCCCGCTCCCCCGGCCGCATAACCGCCGGACCTCGCCGTTTCCCCGCGGTACCTGTCGGATATTGCATCCCCGAGATATTCGTGCTACATTTCTAAGAAACGTAGCACTGCATGAAACCCCTCTACCGCTTCGGCATTTCCATGGAGGAGGATCTCCTCCACCAATTCGACGACCTCATTTCCCGCAAAGGCTATACGAACCGCTCGGAAGCCGTCCGGGACATCGTGCGCGAGAAACTTGTTGAAGAAAGCGTTCAGGGTCCCAATGCCCATGCTTTCGGCGCCCTGGTGTTCGTGTATCACCATCACAAGCGTGAATTGGAATCCCAGCTTTCAAACCTGCAGCACGATTTCTTCGAGAATATCATCTCCACGGCACATGTGCACGCAGACCACGATCATTGTCTCGAGGTTGTCTTGCTCAAAGGTCCGGCAAATACTCTCCGCACAATCGCCGACAAGTTGCTGAGTTTTAAGGGAGTCGAACATGGAAAGCTCACGCTGACCACCGCGCTCCCCCATCCCGAAACGAAAGAACACGACCATGCGCATCCTCACGCTCCTGTTCCCGTTCATCGCCGCCGTCGCACTCGCACAAAGCGATCCTGAGCAAGACACCACACGAACCTATGATGTCGATCCGGTGACGATCACGGCAACACGCGTGGGCGTGACGCGGACGAATGTCTCCCCGTCCGTCTCCGTCATTCCCGAGGCTGTGCTCTCCATTCAACCTGAACGCTCCATCCTTTCTGTGCTGAGCCAGCAAGTGCCAAGCCTCTTCGTCACGGAACGCGGCCTTCTCGGATTCGGCACGAACACCGGAGCCGGGCTTGTGACCATTCGGGGCATCGGCGGAAGTCCCAACACGCAGGTGCTTATGCTCATCGATGGCCGGCCGCAGTTCATGGGTTTGTTCGGACATCCATTGGGCGACAGCTATCTGACGACAGCGACCGAGCGCATCGAGGTCATTCGCGGTCCGGCATCGGTCCTCTATGGTTCGAATGCGATGGGGGGCGTGATCAATGTCATCACAGGCGAGCCGAAGTACGAAGGGTGGAAGGCGAGCGGCAACGTGCGGCACGGATCGTTCAACACGACAACCGCCTCGGCCCGCGCCGGCTATGGCGGCCCCGGGTGGAATGCGTCCGTGTCCGGAACCTATCAGCGAACGGACGGTCACCGACCGGAATCAGATTACGCGGTCCGCAGTGCGTCGGCGCGCGCGGGTGCGTCGATCACGGACGGATTGACGATGACGGCGGATGGCGCCATGACGATCTTTCGGACAAGCGACCCGGGTCCCGTGCATGTTCCGGTCCAGGATCATTGGGTCGATATTCTTCGTGCCTATGCGGGCATCTCTCTCGACAATTCTTTTGGCCCGTTCGAAGGGGGACTGCGACTCGTCCACAACTACGGCGACCACGCGATCTATGATGGCTTCCGTTCAACGGACGCTTTGACCGCGATATCGTTGTATCAGTCCGCTCGGCTCCTGCCGGGGAATGTTATGACGATCGGAATCGACTACAAGACATACGGCGGGAATGTCTCGGCAGCTCCGCCGCCGACGAAGCTGGGCGACTATCGCCTGACCGAGTATGCGTTCAGTCTGCAGGTGCGGCAGTCGATGCTCGAGCCGCTGACGATCGACGGCGGCATCCGCATGGAGCATCATGAACTCTATGGATGGGAAGCGATCCCGCAAATCGGCGCGGTCTATCGCGTCACAGATGCAACGACGATCCGGGCGGCTGCGGCAAAAGGATTCCGGAGTCCGGCCGTTTTCCAGTTCTATCTCTTCCCTCCCAGCAACACGGCCATCGGACCGGAACGCTCGTACAGCTATGAGGTCGGTGTGTCGCGTACGTTCAGTTCAAGCGCCAATGCCGAGGTGGTGGGATACGTGATTGAAAGCAGGGATCTGATCGAGACCATACCCGGAGCTCCGCCCCGCTTCCGAAACCGCGGCAATGTCATCAACCGCGGTGTCGAGCTCTCAGGAGCGCTGCTCCCCGGCTCTGATCTCGAACTCCGCGGCAGCTATTCCTATTTCCATGCAGCCGAACGTATCGCGTCCGTTCCGAGACACAAGCTGTTTCTCGGATGTTCCGCCCTCTTTGACCACATACGCCTTGATCTCACGACGCAGTACATCCATACGATCTTTGGACGGAATGCCACGAACACGCTCGTTCCAATGGACAACTACCTGTTGCTCGGCATCCAAGCCCGCGTTCCGCTGATCGCCAACTCGGCACTCACGCTCAGCGCCGAGAATCTCCTGAACGCGTCTTACCAGACGATCTACGACTATCCGATGCCCGGTCGGACCTTCACCGCAGGTATCTCGGCTTCATTGTAACGCCTCTCAATCCCACTTCATCGTACAACAAAAAGGGGTCTTCCGGCAACCGGGAGACCCCTTCGTTTTATCTAGAACTCATCTCAACAAACTGGGATCACCGTCACTGATCAGTCACGGTGAGCTAGCCTTTCCTGAACGCGTCACCCTTCGACCCCGCACAAAACGTAGGGGCAGGCACGCTCAGGTTGACGCGCGAAGGGCAAGCTTACCCAATGTGACGGTTTGCATCCATATTCCAATTTTGAATTGCTTCCAGCCTGATCGTGTCAGGCAAGATCTTCTGGCAATGGCTTCCGCCATCGATCGATGCGCTCTTGGATGCGGCGTTGCCACTCATCAAGCAATGAGTAGACGGTTGGCACGATCACAAGCGTGAGGAAGCTCGACACGGTCAGCCCGGAGATGATGCCGATTCCGAGAGGGCCCCAGAAGCCTGCGCTCTCGGCGCCGACAACGAATTCCAGTTCGCGCCAGTCGAAATCGAAGCCGGTCGCCAGCGGCAAGACGCCGAGTACCGTGGTGACGGCGGTCAGAACCACCGGACGAAGGCGCGTGCGCCCCGCTTCGATGAGCGCTTCATCCAGCGTCATACCCGCCGTCCGCTTCTGTTTGACGAAATCGAGAAGCACGATGGCGTTCTTGACCACGATGCCTGCCAGCGCAATGACGGCAACGCCCGTCATGATGATGCTGAACGCAGTCTGAGTCACGATGAGTCCCAGGAAGACGCCGAAGAAGGACAACGGGACCGAGATCATGATGACCAGCGGCACCATCATCGAGTTGAATTCAATGACAAGCGTGAGAAAGACCAGCATCAGCGTCACGACGAACGCCTGCATCAGGAACGACGACGCCTTCTGCTGCTCTTCGTCCTTCCCCGTGAACCGCAGTTCGTATCCAGCCGGCAGTTCCTGATTGGTCAGCCGTGCTTTCACTTCGTTCAGGACCTCCGATGCGACGCGTCCCTGCACATCGCCGGTGATCGTGATCACCCGCTTCATGTCCTTCCGCCGGATCTCAGAAACTCCGGTGGTCTGACGCACGGAGGCAACCGAGGTGAGCGGGATGCTGAGTTGTGTGCCGCGGCGGTTCATGAAGCTGACCCGGAGATTCTGAAGGTCCGTGGCCGACAACCGCTGATCCTCCTGCAATCGGACGCGGATCTTGTATTCATCATCTCCGACGCGGTACTTCGACGCTTCGGTCCCGCTCACAGCGGCGCGCACCGTTCCTGCGATCTGCCCGGTGCTCGTCCAGAACAGGCCAGCCGCTTCCCGGTCAACGATCACCTCGATCTCCGGTTTTCCGACGTTGTAGTCGTCCTTGAGGTCGGTCAGGCCGTCGACGGTGCGGATCTTTTCCAGCATCTCTTCGCTCAAGCGCGCAAGCTCATCGTAGTCGTCCCCCGAAACTTCGATGCTCACCGCGGCGCCGACGGGGGGACCCATCTCCTGACGCACCAGGCGCAGATCTGCACCCGGAATTCCCGTCGCGACACCACGCACATTCTCAAGCGTTTCGAATGTGTTATACTCCCGCTCGGTCTTCCTGAAGAAATTCAGCGACAGACGTCCCTTGTTCGAAGTGCCTTGACCACCGAAATCGAACATGTCGTCCGAGGTGCCCGCGCTCGCCGCGAGGAATTCGATATCCTTCCGCCCTTGCACGGAATCGATGCGCTGCTCGAGGACCGCTGCAACGTCGTTTGTGATATCCAGCGACGTTCCTGGCGGCATCTCGATTTGAACGTTCGCCTGACGCGGTTCCGTGCTGGGGAAGAACTCCACCCCTTTGTTGAACATCACGAATAGGATCGTCACCATAACGGAGAAACCCGTCGCGCCGAACAACGTCTTTCCTTTGTTGGCGAGGGACCACGAGAGCGCCTTCACGTATTCCTTCTGCATCCAGGGAAAGAGCGCCTCGTCCGTCTTGTGATAGAGCCACGTGAATGGATTATACTTGATGTACCAATGCGGATGCTCCACGCGTTCCCGGACCTTGGCGATCTCGCGTCGATAGTCGACCCATTGCGCTCCCTGCACGGGCGAAATGATGTTCGCCACGAAGAGCGACGCACCGAGCGTGATGAGCAACGTGATCGGAAGGTACCACATGAACTCGCCAACGATCCCCGGCCAGAAGAGCAAGGGAATGAACGGGGACACGGTGCTGAGCGTTGAGGTGAACACGGGCACGGCCACCTCGCTGATGGCATCCTTCGCTGCCTGCACCGGCGTCTTGTGATATTCCTGCTGATGCCGGTAGATGTTCTCGATGACGACGACCGCGTCGTCGACGAGAATCCCGAGTACGAGAACGAGCGAGAAGAGAACGACGAAATTGAGCGTGATGTCGAACGCGCCCAACACGATAAACCCGATGAACATCGACAAGGGAATGGCGGTTGCGATGAGGATCGAGTTCTTCGTTCCGAAGAACATAAAGAGCGAGAGGACGACGAGGACCATGCCCGTGATGATGCTGTTCTCCAGCTCGTGCACCGAGGTGCGGATGAACTCCGACTGATCGTTCGAGATCTCCAACGAGATGCCGGCTGGAACGATCGCACGCTGCGCTTCCACGATCTGTTTGACCTCATCGGCAATGCGAATGAGATTTTCCCCGGCACGCTTGCGAACGCCGAGGGAAACCACCTCGCGTCCGTTCAAACGAGCATGGCTGGCGCGGTCCTCGAAGGAATAATCCACCGTGGCGACATCGCGCAGGTAGATGGGTTTGCCGTTCTGGATCTTCAGGATGATGTCTTCCAGCCGCCGCGGTTCCTTGAATTCGCCGGGAATCCGGACGGAGAAATTCGTCTGCTTGTCGTCGATGGACCCGCCGGGAATCGTCAGGTTCTCGTTTCGGATGGCATTGGAAACATCCTCAAAGCTTACCTGATATGCGTTCAGCCGGTATACATCGCATTCGACGCGGACTTCGCGGTTGAGTCCCCCGCTGATGTCGGCACGCAGAACGCCCGGGACCGATTCGACCTTGTCCTGAATATCCTCCGCGATCGCTTTGAGCCGCGCCAGACCGGCTTCGCCCCCGACGTTCACGTACATGATCGGGAACTCACTCAGGTTGATCTCGATAATATTCGGTTCCAGAATATCGCTCGGGAGCTGATTGCGCGTGGAACTCACCTTGTCGCGAACGCGCCGGATCGCCTCGTCGATATCAATGCCGGTGTTGAACTCCACGCGGATCGTCGCCAATCCCTCCTTGGAAACGGAGCGAATCTCCTTGACGTCCTTGAGCGACTTCAGCGCTTGTTCGAGCGGCTGCGCGACCAGGCCTTCGATGTCGGTCGGCGAGACGCCGATGTACGGGACCGTCACGACGACGATGGGAATAGAGATGTCGGGGGATGCCTCTTTCGGAAGCGACGTGTACGCGCTCCATCCCATGATGAGGATGATCGCCATGAGCAGATACACCGCAACCCGATTGTCAATGGCACGATGGGACAGTTTCATTGGTGCTCTCTTTCTGGTTCAGACGACGCAGGCAATGGTCAATTGACGACGGCGACAGGTGTTCCCGTCGCAAGTTTCTGGAATCCCGCAACGACGACCCGTTCGCCGGCGCGCAAGCCCTCCACGATCTCCACCATCGCCCCCTGTCGCGCCCCGATCTTCACCCGACGCTCCACCGCCTTCCCTCCTTCGACCACGTAGACGATGCGGCGATCGCGGTCGACGAGCTGAATGATGTTCTCACTCACAACGACGGCGGCCGCCTTGACGGCGCGGACGAGATTCACCTTGGCGATCATTTCCGGCTTGAGCCGGCGCGAGGGATTGCTCAAGACGATCTCAACGAGCAGCGAACGGTTCGCCGACGAGACGGTCGTTCCCACAAAGGAGACCGTGCCGCGGAGCGTGTCATCCGGAAAGGCATCAAATGTCACCTCCGCCTTCGTTCCCAGCGACACCATCCCGGCGAATCGCTCCGGGACCTCCGCCTGAATCTTGACGCGGTCGGCATTCACAACGCGGGCGATCGGGACAGCAGGCGGTGCGAACTCTCCCTCATCCGCCGCGTGATCTTCGAGGATGCCGTTGATCGGGCTGACGATCTGCGTCCGCTCCCATCGGGCCTTCATCAGGTCGGCATTCGCCCTGGCGGCGTCGCGGCTGAACTGCAGGTTCTTGTACTGGAGCTCGCTGATCCCTTGCTGCTCGAACACTTTTTCCTGCTTGTCGAGATTCAGCGCCGCCATTTCATACTGCGCTTTCGCTCCATCGTAGCTCGCCTTGATGACCTCGTCGCGCAACGTTACGATGAGAGCTCCTTTGCGGACATACTGTCCCTTTTCCACCTTCCACTCTCTCACCACGCCCCCTTCTTCGGGTGCGATCATGACGTCCTCGTAGGCTTTGATCGTCCCCGCCACCTGAATGGCATCGATGATGCGGGCTGGTGTGAGCGTCTCGGCGCGGACCGTCACCGTGGCGGCCGAGGGCGCATTTGCAGCGGCGGCAGAATCGGACTTGGAACAGGAAGCGAGCAACGCCGTGGCGGCAAGCAAGGCCACAACGATGAGAGTCAACACGATGTTCTTCTTCATGGGATACGTCCTTCTCGAGGTTTTCGTTAGTCTTCCAATCCGTTCACATATGCCGGGACCCGTCCAAGGAACTGGTCGAGATCGGCGGCGGCAACGAGATAATCATAGATGGCCTGGAGCCGGTTGACGCGGGCCTGCACGAGGGCAAGTTGCGCATCGTTCACTTCAAGTTGGGTTGCCGCACTGGCCAGGAATCGAGTGGTAACGATCTGATACCCGCGTTCCGCCGTTTCAACGGTTTTGTCCTGCGCGTCGATGCGCTTCCGGGCCGACCCGAGATTTCCTTTCACGGAATTGAGCCCCATTCGCAGAGAACGCTCGAGCGAGACATGCTGTTCTTCGCTCTTGCGCCGTTCCAGCTGCGCCTGTTCCACGCGAGAATAGGTCTGGAATCCCTGGAACACATTGAGCGACACGCTGATCCCGACCTGCGAGCTTCGGATGAAGTCGCGCCGGCTGAAGTTGAACTCGTTGTTCGCCGCCTGGAACTGATACTGACCGAACGCAGACACGATCGGGAGATAGCTTGAGCGTTCCGCGAACACGGCAGCGTCGTTCAGATTCATCTGGCGCTTGACGGCTTGCAGGTTCGGATTGACATCCAACATCAGGGCTTCCGCATTGGCAACGACGGTGTCATCCACGGCTTGGAACGTCAGAGGGTCGTCGACGCGAATGCTCGTTGACGCATCGAGACCGATCACATTCCGAAGGTTGTCGAGCGAAAGGCCATAATTGGCCTCGCTTTGTAAGACGGCGGGTTGCAGGTTCGCAACGCCCAAGGATGCACGGAGCTCCTCATATTCGGACAAGACACCCTGAGAACGGAGAAGCCTCACATTTTGCAGGTTGTCTTCGGCGGTTGCCAGGTTCTGGCGCATCATCGTAAGTGCTTCACCGGCCAGCGCTGCGCTATAGAATGCTTTGCGGACCTTCGTGACCGTTTCCACTTGACGGGCGACATAGAGATCCCGGGCAAGGTTGGAATAGATGGATGCGGCACCGACTCCGACGAAGACGGCTCCGTTAAAGAGGATCTGTTTCGCGGCGATCGTTCCTTCCATCGAGAAGTTCGATCCGATCTTGACGGGGACGGTCTTGCCGCTCGCCAGATTGGTGAAATCAGGGAGGAAGAAGACCGGCTTTTCCAGTGCATGGGTATAGCGTCCCGTCAGATCGAGAGCGGGAAGCGCTGTACCGATGGCTTCCATCACACGGGAATCGGCGCGATCGACCTCGAGGCGGGCGGTGCGCAATTCGGGATTGCGTTCCATGGCAAGCTTGATCGCCTCTTCAAGGGTGATGCGCTGAGCAGCGGTATCCTGCTCGGGAAAGGATCCTGCTGACGCGGCAACAGGCAGCGAGAGCAAGAGGATGACAATCATGAATCGAATCATACGTTCCTCGTATCCGGGAGAGTGAACTGAGGTTAAGCGATAACGGGGGAATATCGTGTGCGAATTTCTGCGATCTCCGCGCGGCCTCTGTCGGTCAGGATCGCGTCCATGAAGAGCATGTTTGAGGTGCGGAGTGTTTGTTCAAGATTGATGTGCATCCGTTCCTTCCACACATCGTTCTCCGTGTCGATCCGCTGCATCAGCGCGCTGGCGCTGGACCAGATGATGATGCCAATCTCTGCGGGATTAAGTCCTTCGCGAATCATGCCTTCTTGGATCCCGCGGTTCATGACATTGATGACGAGTTCCCAGAGGCGATGATTCGCCGAGGAGCAGGCGTGTTTCATTTCATCCGACACTTGCTTATGGAAGTGCGGTGTCTGGAAGAACGAGGTCATCCGAAAGTAACTGCGATGGCGGTTGAAGAACTCGGTGTATGCATCGCCCATGCGAATGAGGAGACGCGGAACAGATTCATCCACCTTGACCGCCCGCTCGAACATTTCGTAGAGAACCTGCATGCCCCGCATAAGGACGCCGAGATAGAGGTCCTCTTTGCTCTTGTAGTAGAGGTAGAGGGTTCCTTTGCTGAGTTCTGCCGCCTCGGCGATCTCATCCATAGTGGAGGCGCTCAAGCCCTTTTCAAAGAATACCTTCTGGGCCGCATCGAGAATTTCTTCCTTTCGATGCTCCTTCTCCCTCTCTTTTCGCTCAATAATGCCCATTTTAACGGTCCTACATTTAATGACTATAAGTCAGTGAATACGTATAAGTATAATAATAAGTTGCACGTATAATCAATAGGCAAAGATTAAATAATTGTTATCAGTGAAAAAAAAGCCCTCTTTCGAGGGCTCCTTCTTTGGGTCAACCCGGGAAGGCTTCCCGGGATGACCTAGCGTTCTATCCCAGACATCATCGAAACATCCCGGATAAATCCCCGGATAAAGTCCCGGATAAATCCCCGGGCAACAATCCTCTACCCCTTCCCCCCTTCCTTCTTCGCCTCCCGCACATCCTGCCGCCGTTCGCGCTTGTCCTGCTTCAGCTCGCGCTTGTCCTGGCGCAAATCCCGGCGATCCTGACGAAGATCGCGCTTGTCCTTCGACATCTCGTGCATGTCCTTCCCCATTTCCCTCTTCGCTTCCTTGATCTCCTTTGCGTCACCCGATTGCTTCGCCTCCTTCAGATCCTTCGCGCTCTTCTTTACCTCCGCGGCATCGCGGCGTACTTCACGTCGATCACGCGCAACCTCACGGCCTTCCTGACGGACTTCCCGGCGGTCCTGACGAACCTCTCGCGTGTCCTTCCGGATCTCCTTCTTCTCCTGCGGTGTCACTTGTTCCTGCGCTCCCGCTGTCATTGCGATGGCAGCGATCATCAACAGCACGATGATTCCTCTCATTGCCTCTCTCCTGGTTGAGTGTTTGTGTAGACTAATTTCTTTGACGCGCGACCATCGGGTTCCGTTTAACCGGCGCCGCTACGATCGGTGTCGGCCTTCCTCATCAATGACAATGATCTCATTGAATCCGGCCTCACGCAGTTGCGGTTCGATCTTTGCTCGATCTCCGATGAGCAGCATGCTCGCCTGACGCTCGACCGCATATGTTGCCGCCGCGCGATTCACTTCTTCGAGCGAGACATTTCCGATCGCGATCAGTTCCCGCTTCCATTCATCCAACGCCAGGCCGAAGAGCCAAAGTTCCGCAACTTGTCCTGCGATGCGCGCAAGCGATTCGAATTGCTGCGCGTATCCGCGCAGGCGTGTCACCCGGGCGCGCTGGAGTTCCTCTGCGGTGATGGGCCGCGCACCGCCGAGGTCTGCAAGCTCCTTCTGCAGTTCGATCAGCGATTCCTTCGTCTTGTCGGTCTGCACGCTGCCGCTGCTGAACCAGAGTCCCGCCTCGGAAAAGAGCGCCATGCCCGAGAAGACACCGTACGAATACCCCTTGTCCTCCCGCAGGTTGAGATTCAATCGCGTCATGAATCCGCCGCCGCCCCAGACCGCGTCCGCCAGACGCAATGCATAGTAGTCGTTCGTTCCCCTTCCAGGGATGCGGTTCATCTGCGAGATGACCGTCTGCGCCGACTCAGGACGATCCGCAAGGTACACTCGCTTCAGGACATTCGCGTCAACGGCTCCAATCTTTCGCGGCGGTACACGTTTCCCCCTCCACGATCCCAAGTATCGCTTCGCAAGCGTCTCGGCTTCCTTGAGTGAGATGGCGCCCGTCATGATCAGCGCGCCGTCCTGCGGAATCCAGTGTTGCCGATGGAACTCCGCAATATCATTTCGCTCGATTCCGATGACGCTCGACGGCAACCCGCGGCTTGGACGACCATAGGGATGCGTTTCGCCAAATGTCAGCAGCAGCCGGAGCCGCCCTGCAAGCGCTCCGGGATTGCTTTCTTCCTGCTTCAACGAATCAAGATGGATCTGGCGTTCGCGCGCATACTCATCCTTCGGAAACTGAGCATGCAGCACCACTTCCGATAACAGACGCATCGCCGGATCGAGGTTTTTCTTCAGCACATCGAAGGAAAGCGAGGAGAACTCCCGTGCCGTCGCTCCTCCAAGGGCGGTTCCGAGATTTCCGTACGCCTCTTCGATCTGCAAGGCGCTCTTCGTCTTTGTCCCCCGATCGATCGTCGAGACGACCAGGTGCGCCGTCCCGGATTTCCCTTCCGGGTCCAGCACACTTCCGGCACGGACGTTCAAGCTCACAACGACCTTCGGCAGGTCATTGCGTTCGACGACATACAGCGCGAGTCCGTTCGGCAGCCTGGTTGTCTGAACCTCGGGGAGGTCGAGTGTCCGGTCTGCACCGAACGCCGGCGTTGCTGTGCGATCTGGCATCGAAATCGTCGGTTTTGCTGAACGTTCCGGCATGAACCGGACGATCAGCCTGTCGTGCGTATCCAACCATCTCGCCGCAACGCGCTTGACGTCCGCGACGCGCACGCGCTGATAGCGCCGCATGAGTTCCGGCGTCATTCCCGGATCGCCGAGATAGGTGTTGAACGCGTTCAAGCGGTCGGCCTTTCCGCCGAATCCACCGATGCGCTCCAGTCCCGAAATGAAGTCGAATTCCCATTTGGACTTCGCCCGCTTGAGTTCATTCTCCGTCGGACCGGTTCGCGCAAGCTTTGACAGCTCAGACGCGATCGTGGCCTCCACCCGACCGCGGTCAATTCCTGGCCTTATGGTCGCAATGACCATGAAGAGTCCAGCGATCTCCGAACTGTCATTGAACGAACTCACGTTGCTGCACAGCTGCTTCTCGTACACGAGCGCGCGACCGAGGCGTGCGGCCAGCCCGTCGCTCAGGATCAGGGATGCAAGCTCGAGCGGCGCCTGGTCCGGGTGAAAATACTCCACGCCGGGCCAAACCATGTATATGCGCTCCTGCGGGACACGGTCCGTTAACTCCAATACCCGCTCGCCAGTCAATGCCGTCCGCCAGAGCTTCGGCCGCGTGAGCACCGGACCGGGCTCGATCGTCCCAAAATATCTCTCCGCGAGTCGCACGGCCTCGTCACGATCAAAGTCGCCGGCGATACACAACGAAAGATTGTTCGGCGTGTAGAATGTGTGGAAGAACTCCTTGACATCGCTCAGTGTCGCCGCAATGAGATCCTCATGACTACCGATGACCGGCCAGGAGTATGGATGTCCTGTCGGGAACAAATTCTCGACGATCGTCTTGAACGCCCGTCCGTACGACTGATTTTCCAGCGTTTGCCGTCGCTCGTTCCGCACTACTTCCCGCTGAGCGTCGAGATTTTCCTGCGTGAGGTAATCCCCCACCGTCGCCAGACGGTCCGACTCAAGCCAGAGGAGATACTCGAGATTCCCCGATGGAACGGTGGCGAAGTAGTTCGTCCGGTCCTCGCTCGTCGTTCCGTTGACGCCTCCCTCGCGAAGGTTCGCTCCGGCTTTTTCCACAAAGGAGAAGTAGCCGCCGGGCGCATTCTTCGATCCCTCGAACATCAGATGTTCGAACAAGTGCGCGAATCCCGTCCGACCCGGCCGTTCGTTCTTCGAGCCGACATGATACCACTGATTCACATGGACGATCGGCAACTTTCGGTCGATGTGGAGAATGAGCTGGAGGCCGTTGGCAAACACAAGGCGCTCAAAGGGAAGAGATGGGATGGAAGGGGGCATGGGGGATTAGGGGATATGAGATATGGCAAATGTGATATGTGAGATGGGATATGGGATATAGCAAATGTGATATGTGAGATGGGATATGTGAGATGAGATGGATCAGAGGTCGTTCACCGTGATGTACTTGATCGTGATGCCGGGGAAGCGTTCTATCCACGTGAGCAACTCGTCGGTCCAACGGGCGACGATGCCGTTGTTCCAGGCGTAGCGCGTGAAGTGGTCGTGATAACAATGTGCCCAATGGTCGGAACGGGAGATCGTCTTGATGAAATCCGCTTTCGCCCTCTCCAACGCGCGTTCATACGTGCTATCCGCAAGCGCCCAGGTGAATTCCTGCATGTCCGGAAGATAGCAGATCGGATCGGTCCGAATGGGAACGACATTCCCGACGCCGGTGACCCAGGTGAACCCCAGCTCCCGCAGAACGCGCATGTTCAGCGGATGCAGTTGGTCGTCATTTCCCGGGGACACATAGGTCGTCACCGTAATCCCGAGCGTCTGCTCGAGGAGCTCTTTGCCCAATCGCGTGTACTTCATCACGGTATCATACGGAAGCCATTCACCAGTCACAGGATTCTGGAACTCCCCCCCCGTATTCCCCGTCGGACCATGCCGATGGGTCCAACCGTGCTGCGACACCATGTGCCCACGGCGAAGATACGTTCGGAGCGTCTCGGCCATCCGTCCGTCCGCATTCTGCGGTTCGATCAAGCGGCTTGGGATGACGGCGAACTGCATCTTCGCCCCATGACGCTCGACGACTTCCATCAGGGAGTCGATCTCCTGCGGCTGGATCGGGGTTTGGGACATGAAAATGTCGTCTGTCCGGAGGGTGACATAGATCGTACGCACGGCCTCCTCGGCCTCTTGGGCGTGAACCGGCATCGAAACGAAACCAGCGGTGAACAGCAAGAGAACGATCAAGAGGCGCGGGAAAACGATTCGTTGGAGGAGTATACGAATGACCATGACGTGATCCGGACCTGAACTCATGAGAACACATTACAATTAGGGAAGAGACAGCGCGAGATGCAAGCCCTTGTCGTTCAAGGACTTTTTCGGTAGTTTGGATGCCATCAATTCGAGTGATTCTATGGTTGAAAAGAAAATCGGTATGGCGGTGTATCGGCGCGATCTCTCGCCTGTCCTCGCCATCTTCCGCCTGGTGCCGGAACCCGGGAGCGCTTTCCCCGAATACGCGGCCGGGCAGTATATCGCATTGCGCCGCGAGCATTGCCGTCTGACCAAGAAGATCGCACGGCCGGATGGACGGTTCGAGTACATTCCGGACCTGGATGAGAATGGAAATCAGAAGCGTGGCGCGGTGACCCACTCGTATTCGATCTCTTCTGCGCCGTATGAAACGCGCGAGCATGGCTATCTTGAGTTCTACGTCATCCTCCAGATGCATGAGACGGGCGTTCCGGGACGACTGACGGAATCGCTTTTCCAACTCGATCCGCTCGAAGACAACAAGATCGTCTATTACAGCCGCATCGCGGGTGAGTTCACTCTCGAACGCCGGGCGAAGGGATTCAGGAACGTGGTGTTCGTCGGGACGGGGAC
>Ga0105103_10000652_pt1 | contig 19572 bp, 15 predicted proteins | sample PPLLaktember2015_2_FD_79107 | JGI IMG/M metagenome (GOLD analysis project Ga0105103, IMG submission 79107) | Freshwater sediment microbial communities from Prairie Pothole Lake near Jamestown, North Dakota, USA - PPLs Lake P7 Core (6) Depth... | ecosystem: Environmental > Aquatic > Freshwater >...
CTGCCAGGCAGTAGAGCGCGACCAGTGCATCCGGCGTGTCGGCTATCGCGATCTTCTCATGGTGGAGCCGGTGCCCTGGCGCGAAGCGCTGCCATTCCCGAAAGTGGGTCGGCTTGATCAAGCACGGGAACGCCGCGTGACGGGCGAAGTCGGCGACGTCGTCGACGCTGCCGGCCCGACGCGTCACCGGCATCGGCATGCCGTGTTCGGCGGCCAGATCGTACTGCGTCTGCTTCTCGGCCAGCAGCCCCTGCATCTCCACCCCCGGCGAGAGCCGGAACGCCGAACTCAGCGCTCCGGCGTGCCGGGCGATGGCCGAGACGAACTGGTCGGAACTGGGAATCAGGACGGGCCGTTGATCGAATGTTCCCGCCAGTTCCAGCATGAACCGCACCCAGGCGTCCGGCTCCGCATCCGGGTTCGGGCACAGGCGCGCCGGGCCGTAGATGGAGCGGAAGCCCGGGTTTCTGGGATTGCAGTCGAAGCACACGGCGTTGACGCCGCGCCTCTTGAGACTCCGTACACCAAGCACGCCCGTCTGATAGGCGCCAGCCACGACCGCCGGCGGCCACGACTGGTCGGCGCGCGAAGGGTTGGGGTCCATTGTTCCCGGGTCGGGGGGGAGCGCCATCACTCAGCCGGCAACAAGATCCGAGTACAAGCGCTCGTACGAGCGGGTCATGTGCTCGAGTGTGAACCGTTCGTTGAAACGCTCCCGGGCAGCGCTACCGAGCCGGCTTCGAAGGCCTTCGTCACGAAGACGGGTCAGGGCCTCGGTCATCGCCGCGACGTCGCCAGGCTCCACGAGAAGACCAGTCACGTTGTCGTCGAGCACGTACGGGTTGTCGCCGACGCGTGTCGCGACAATGGCCTTGCCGGCCGCCATGGCTTCCAGAATCGCAATCGACATGGCCTCCCAGCGCGACGACTGGAAGAACACGTCGAACACGGGCAGTGCCCGCGCGGCGGCGTTGCTGACCCATCCCGCCAGCACCACCGTGTCCTCGATCCCCAGCTCGCGCCGACGCGCTTCGAGGTCCTTCCGCAAGGGTCCCTCGCCCAGGATGACGAACTGCATCCGGTGACCGGCGTCGCGGCATTCGCGAGCCACACTCAGGAGATCCTCGAGACCCTTCTGCGGGATCAGCTTGGCGATCGTCCCGACCAGCATCCGGTCTCCGGTGCCGTGCTCATCGCGAAAGGCTGATCCGGCCTCCGGCGAAGGCGCCGGCGCTCCGTTCCAGATCGTCTCGATCCGGGAGTCCGGCAGTCCGTAGGTCGCCTGAATCGCGCGCCGTTGCTGCCTGCCGACCGCCACCAGCCGATTGACGACTCGGGAGGTCATGGCCTCCATCCATCGCGTGCGCCGTGCCAGGTGCGGGTAGTTGCCGTAGTGGAAGGTGTGCACGACCTTCAGGCTCGGCATCATCAGCTTGCAGAGGCCGGCATCCCAGAAGGCGGAGGGGGCGTGCGTGTGGAGGACGTCCACCTGCCTGTCCTTGACGGCGCGACGGAGCTTCACCGGAGTCATGTAGTCGACCCCGCCGTCCTCGCGCCGCGGCAAGACGAAGACGTCGATGCCCTCGCGGATCATTCCCTCTCCGACCGAACCCAGCCCTTTCGTGCAGCAGACGCACACGTCGAACCGGTCGCGGTCGAGGTATCGCGCCAGGTCACGGACCACCATCTCCGCGCCGCCGATGCCAAGGCCGTCAATGGCGAGCATCAACCTGATTGGCCGCGCCGGCGCCGCGCCGCCCTGCCGTGATTCTCGAGACCGGCGTGCGATGCCGCCGTCCGTGGGGCTCGGCGTCAATGTCGCTGCCGCGAGAAGAACACCAGGGATCCGCCCCGCGATCCCGACATCGCGGCATCGTCCGCCAGGTAGGTGCCGATGGTGTACGCGTCTTCGCCTTTTCGGCCAGCAATCCTGGCGATCTCGTAGCCGTGGCGAGCGAGCAGCTGCAACATCGACCGCATCCTCTCGGCACCCATGATGTGGGGGTGAATCTCGATGAACAGTGTCAGGTCGGTCGAGCGGTCGAGCGTCTCCTCCATGCCCTGGAGGATCTCGTACTCATATCCTTCGACATCCATGCGCACCAGAGAGGGACTGGGCTTGCCCTGGAGAAAGGCATCCAGTGTCACGACCTCGACCTCGATGACCCTGCCCGTGGCATGAACCGCCGTCATCGCATGCCAGTTGCGCAGATGCGACAGGTGCATCTGCGCGCGGCCTGGCTTGTCGCCCACGGCGCAGCGATGCATCTCGATGTTGCCACGCCGGTTGAGGTCGACGTTGCGTCGCAGGAGCTCGTAGTTGTCGGGCACCGGCTCGATGGCGTACACCTTTCCCGACGGTCCGACCTTCAGCGACTCGAGGAGCACGTAGAAGCCGATGTTGGCGCCGACATCCACCACGGTCTGCCCGGGGCGCAGCAGGTCCTTCATGACACCGATGGCCCACTCCTCTCGGATGCCGTAGAGAATCAGATCTCGGCAGATGCCCGGGTCCTTCACGTCCAGGAACATCCTGCTCCCCAGGATGTCCCGGCAGACGTAGCCGTCCTTGGCGCCCGTGGTCCTGATGCCGTGCACCATGGGTTCCCACACCTTCTTGAATCGCCTGAAGGCTGCCTCCTTGATCCGCTCGATGCCCATCGTTTCTGCGCTCCCGGTCTTCCCTGCCTCGCGAGGTTCGTGCATTGCCACGGCGGATCTAGGCGGGACGGAGTGCCCGCGCCCGCATCAACAGCTGAGTCCTTTCGGCGGACGACAGCGCAATCGTCGATGCGAACAGCGCGAACACAATCACGAGAATGGCGACCTGGACGCCGAACGTCACGAAGTTGGCGGCGGGATACGACACGTGGAAGAAGTAGCCGAGCGCGATCGCGGGGACGGCGGATGCCAGAGGTGGCAACACCACCTGGCTGTAGTACTCACGCAGGGACACCCCGACGTGGACCGACGAGATGATGGGGAGGAGCACCATCATCGAGATGACGTGAGGTATGGCGGTACCCAGCGCCACGCCCGCGATGCCGAGGCGGCGCACGAGGAAGAGGCTCAGCCCCAGATTGGCAAGCGCCTCGCCCATCCGCAGGAAGGCCACGCCTCGCTGCCGTCCCAGCCCGAGCAGGACGTAGTACACCGTGTAGTGGGGGAGGGTCATCATGTAGGCAGCGGTGAGAATCATCAGCACCGCGGCGCTCTGCTCCGCATACGAATCGCCGATCCAGAGACGGATGAAGTCCCGCCCGATCGTCAGGAACACCGCGGCGACGGGCAGTCCGATGAGGTTTGCGTACTTGCAGCCCAGAAGGAACAGGCTCTTGACGCCGCGACTGTCCTCGGCGCCGTCGAGTGAGCTGGCGCGCGGATACAGCACCTGGCTCATGGAGCGCATGCCCGTCGAGAGGTACTGGAGCAGGCTGCTGGGAATCGCGAAGTAGGTGACCGCCGCGACGGGTAGATGACTGCCGATGATCAGACTGTCGGTGGCGAACACCAGCTTCGAGGCCAGGTTGTTCACGACAATGTAGAAGCTGAAGTTCCAGACCTCCTTCAACTCGCGTCCGGACCTCGCCAGGCCGACGATGTGGAAAGCCGGCATCAACCGCCCAGAGAAGTAGTAAGTGAGGCCGGCCTGCACGCACGTGGCCGCCACGTGAAGGCCGGACAGGGCGACGATTCCGAAGCCCGACTTCATCATCAGGAGCGTCCCGGTGAACCGTGCCACCGCCACCGAGACGCCGATGGCATTCATCAAATCGTAGCGCTGCAGGCCGATCAGCATCCCGACAAAGGGATTGGCGAGCCACGTCAGGCTCATGTTCACCGCCGTCAGGAGGATGACGGTCTGGACGGTCGGGATCATCGATCCCTCGATCTTGATGAACGACACGCCCCACTGCGAAGCGCTGACCCCGATCAGCAACGTGATGAGAGCCACGATCACGTAAAGGTAGATCGCAACGCTGACCTTGGCGTTGAGGGTGTCCTGATCACGGCGCGCCTCGTGCCTCGCGACGTACCTGACGACCGAATCCCTGATCCCGAGGTCGAGGAGCCACAGGTATCCGGAAAACTGCATCGTGATCCCCCAGACGCCGTACCAGGTGTCCCCAAGACTCCTGATGACGACCGGGGCAAGAATGAAGGAAAGCCCGATGCTGACGGCGAGGCTGCCCCAGTTCGAGAAGACATTGCGGACAATCGAGGGAGGAGGTGACACAGTCGCTCCGTATGGTGCTGGTACTAGTCTCGCGCGGACCGGCTGACGTCGGACTGGCGTTGGGCGGCCCAACGGGTCATCTGACAGCCACGGTGGGTCATGCGGTGTGATCGGGTGCGCGCGAGGGGGAACCGGGAGCCGGGCTGTGCGGGAACATCAGAACTGCCGGGTCAGGTTGCCGGCGCGGCGCCCTTCCGGCCTCGACTTCCAGTAGCTGGACTGCCGAAGGCCGTGCGCCAGGGGATTGCCGCCGAACGCCCTCCGCAGCAGCCCCACCGGGGTGAGGACCAGGAGGTACATCACCCCCATGACCACCGGCGTGGTCACGCGGGAGATCTGGTGAGCCAGCGCCATCCAGGCCCGCTCCACCCCGCCGAGCCGTGTGGGTATCAGCACCCCGGCCGCGGACAGAACCGTTCCAATTGTTCCGAGGACATACGACGGGACGAGGTGATCCCGCCACCAGGCAACAGCGGCGAAGACGAGAAACGCCCCCCCGACGGTGAAGGCGAAGCGGCGGCCCTGGGCCGCCGTCAGTCGAGCTGGAACTCCTGCTGCCATTGACTGGTTTCCTTCCACGCGGGTTGCGCGGACTTGTCGAGTACGAACGGGCCGAGAACGAGCGTGTCCATGTCGGTCCGCATGAAGCACCGATACGCGTCCTCGGGCGTGCAGACAATCGGCTCGCCGCGAACGTTGAACGACGTGTTGATGAGCACCGCGCACCCGGTCAGCCGTTCGAACGCCTTGATGAGTTCGTAGTAGCGGCGGTTGCTGTCGGCGGTCACGGTCTGGACGCGGGCCGAATAATCGATGTGCGTGATGGCCGGGATGTCGGACCGCGGCACGTTGAGCTTTTCGATACCCCACAGTGTGCTCTGGTCGGCGGTCAGCGGAATGCAGCGCTCCTTGCGCACCGGCGCGACCAGCAGCATGTACGGCGAGTCGGTGTCGAGTTCGAAGTACTCGGAGACCCGCTCGCGGAGGACCGACGGCGCGAAGGGGCGGAACCCCTCGCGGAACTTGATCTTGATGTTCATCTGCGCCTGCATCCGGGGACTGCGAGGGTCGCCGAGGATGCTCCGCGCCCCGAGCGCGCGCGGGCCGAACTCCATCCGGCCGTCAAACCACCCGACGACCTTCTCGTCGGCCAGGCACGCCGCCACGCGCTCGAGTTGCGCGCACTCCTCGAGCTTCTCGTACCTGGCGCCCGCCGATGCCAGGTAGCGCTCGATCTCGTCGGGCGAGTACTCGGGTCCCAGATAGGAACCCTTCATGGCGTCGTGCCCGGGCACCACCACCCTGGGCCTCCGGTGCTGGCGATGATGTATGAGCTGGGCCACGCCAATCGCGCCCCCCGCGTCGCCGGCGGCTGGTTGAATCCAGATCGATTCGAACGGCCCCTCCCTGAGGAGGCGGCCGTTGCCGACGCAGTTGAGCGCGACACCGCCAGCCAGACACAGGTGAGGCAGGCCGGTCCGGCGATGCGCCGTGCGCGCCATGCGGAGCATCACCTCTTCGCACACGACCTGAACGGAGCGGGCCAGGTCCATCTCGCGCTGCGTCAGCTTGGACTCGGGTTGTCGTGGCGGCGCCCCGAACAACTCGTTGAAGGCGTCACTGGTCATGGTGAGGCCCGCCAGGTAGTTGAAATACTTCTGGTTCAGCCTGAACGAGCCATCCTCGCGGAGGTCCATCAACTCCTTGTAGATGAGGTCGACGAAGGTCGGCTCTCCGTAGGGAGCGAGACCCATCACTTTGTACTCGCCAGAGTTCACCTTGAAGCCGGTGTAGTAGGTGAACGCCGAGTACAGGAGCCCAAGCGAGTCGGGCCAGTGCAACTCATCGAGGATCTCGATGTCGTTATCCTTGCCGACGCCGATGGAGGTCGTCGCCCATTCGCCGACGCCGTCCATCGTCAGGATCGCGGACTGCGTGAACGGCGAGGGGAAGAACGCGCTCGCGGCGTGCGACTCATGATGCTCTGCATAGCAGATGTCGCCGTGGTAGCCCAGCTCCTCCTTCAGTTGCCGATCGATATACAGCTTGTCCTTGATCCAGAGGGGTCCTGCCAGCAGGAACGATCGAAAGCCTCGAGGGACGACCCCCAGATAGGTCTCGAGGATCCGTTCGAACTTGAGGAGCGGCTTGTCGTAGAACCCCACTCCCGTGAGGTCGCTCACCCGGATGTCGGCGTGCTTCAGGCAGAACTCCACCGCGCGGTGAGGAAAGGTTGAATCGCCCTTCTTGCGCGTGAACCGCTCCTCCTGGGCGGCCGCGACGATCTCACCGTCTTTCAGCAGTGCGGCCGCACTGTCGTGGTAGTACGCGGAAATCCCCAGCGTGTACTCGTTCATCGACGATTTCGTCTCACTCATGGTCGAACGGCGCTCCCTGGAGCCGCATCCCCGCTGCCGCCGCCCGGAGGGCACCCCGATCCAGTTTCCCTACCCCTGGCAGCTTCGGCAGCTCTGCCTGCTCGACGATCCGAACAGGCACCTTGTACGGCTGCAACCGATCGGCGCAGAACGCACGGAGCGTGCCTTGCGCGTCGGCCAGTTCGGCCTTCAGCGCAACGAACGCCACCGGCGCCTCCCCCAGCAGCGGGTGAGGCACGGCGACGACCGCAGCCTCGTACACTGCGGGGTGCTGCTGCAGGACGTCCTCGATCTCTTTCGCGCTCACGCGGTTCGCGCCGACCTTGATCATGTCGTGCCTGCGGCCGACCAGATAGAGGTAGCCCTCGTCGTCTGCGTAGCCCAGATCCCCCGTGTGATAGCCCATGGGGCTGAACCGGAGGGCGGTCTCTTCGGCGTTGTTCCAGTAACCGGATGACACATTCGCCCCGCGCGCCACGAGCTCGCCCGTCTCGCCGGGCCTGGCGCGCTCGCCGGATTCGGTGACGACGACGATCTCGACATCTGGAATGGCCCGGCCAATCGATCCGAGCTTCCGCGGCAGGTCCGCCGGGGGAAGGTAAGTGAGCCGCGCCGCCGCTTCGGTGGCGCCGTACATGACGTAGAAGTCGGCCTTCGGTCCACGCTCGAGCCACTCGGTGATCCGGGCAGGGGCCATGCCGCCGCCGGCCTGCGTCACGTAGCGCAGCCGTGGCAGGCTCACGTCGGCGAGGTTCGATCGATGCAGCATCAACGCGAAGGTGGACGGCACGCCGGCAAAGCCGGTCACCTCGTGTTCCCGCATGGCTTCGAGCACCACGTTCGGGTACGCCGAGCGGTTCTCGATGACCAGCGATCCGCCGACGGCCAGATGGGTATGCAGCAACGAAAGCCCGTACACGTAGTGAAACGGCAGCACGCACATCACGCGATCGGCGCCGGTCAGCCGCAGGTAGCTGACGATCGACCGCGCATTGACGACGAAGTTGCGGTGGGTGAGCGTGACGCCGCGCGGCTCTCCGGTGCTGCCGGAGGTGTAGATGATGGCGGCGAGATCCACGTCGCTGCAGTCGACGGACACCGGCGTGTCGGGGCAGGCGTCGAGCGCGGCCGACAGATCCAGGAACGGTGACGACTCGTCCACCGGCTGCTCCGGCGGTCGCGCGACCAGCACGTGCGGCACGGTCGCCAGTGCACCGGCGGCCCGCCCGGCGCGGGCCGTGGCGCCATCGACGACACATACCCGCGGCGCGCAGTCGGCGATGGCCGGCGCAAGGCGGTCGGAACGTGACCCAGCGGGCAGCGGCACCGCCGCGGCACCAGCCTTGAGGGCGCCCAGGTAGGCCGCCACCAACTCGAGCCCGTTGTCGAGCGCGAGCACCACGCGGTCGCCGCGCAGCACCCCGTGCCGCTGGAACAGATGCGCGAACCGATCGGCGAGCCGATTCAGCTCGTCGTACGACGTCCGGCGAACGGGCTCGATCAGCGCCGGGGCACTGGGTGTGCGCGCTGCCCACTCCTCGACGAAGCGATGCACCAGCATGTTCAGGACGCGCTCACCCCGGACGACGCGCGGTCGATCACCGTCCGAATCGCAGCCGGCGACGTGGCCTGGGGTTGCCGACGAATGAAGTGATGATGGACGAGTTGCATGGAGAGCACGCCGACGAGCCCCATGTTGTCGGCATTCGAGTACTGGCCACTGGTCGCCCGCGACGCGCACTTGGCCAGCAGCTGGGTCACGGCTGCCGGATCGAAGCAACCGGCGTCACGGAGAGCCGCGGGGCTCGTGACCTCGGCCATCCACTCGCGCGCCTCCGGCGAAGTGAACGAGAGCGCGTCCGGCGCGCGATAGGGCTGCTTCGGCCGGCGCACGATATCGGCCGGCACCAGTTCGGCAGCCGCCCGCTTGAGCACGTGCTTTTCGTCCAGGACGCGAAGCTTGTAGGCCGGCGGCAACGACTCGGCCAGGGCGGCAACGTTGCGGTCCAGGAACGGGAAGCGGCCTTCAACCGAGTGTGCCATCAGCATGCGGTCGCCCTGCGAGGAGAGCAGATAACCCGACAGCAGCGTGCGCACCTCGAGATACTGGTCCTGCGACAGGGGGCTCCATCGTGCGAACTCGCTGGGCAGATCTGCCAGCAGTTCGCGGCGTGCGTCGGTCTCGCCGAGGCGCGCGCGGAAATCGTCCGAGAACAGTCGCTTCAGCGCGGAGGTGCTGGTCCACCGCGGATCGTGGCCAAAGCCGGGCTCCTGCCAGCGGTCCAGCCCGCGCCCGAAGAACTGGCGCGACAGCGCGCGCTGCGCGACCGGAGACCGTTCCAGGTAGGGGTACAGGCGTTCGAGCAGGCGCGGACGGGTTTCCGACGAAGGCTGCCGGGCCCAGAATCGCCGCACCTTGGCTTCCCGAAACAGGTCGTAGCCGGCGAACATCTCGTCGGCGCCCTCGCCGGTCAGCACCACCTTGATGCCGGCATCATGCACGAGCCTGGACAGCAGGAACAACGGTGCGGGGGCGGTCCGCAGGATCGGCCGCTCGGTGTGCCGGATGACGTCGGGGAACACACGAGCGATGTCGCCGCGCGACACCAGCACCTCGTGGTGTTCGCTCCCGAGCCGCTCGGCCATCGTGCGCTGGAACGACGTCTCGTCATACTCGGCGTCTTCGAACCGGAGCGAGAACGTGGAGAAGTTCGACCCCTTGGCGCGCAGCCCGAGGGCGGCAATCAACGAGCTGTCGAGTCCCCCGGAGAGGTAGCTGCCCACCGGCACGTCGGCCCTCAGCATCCGCAACCCGGTGGCGTTGGCGAGCGCCCCCCGCACTTCGTCCACCGCATCGTCGACGGTTCCAGCGAATTGTCCGGTCGTGCCCACCGGGTAGGCCGGGTCGTAGGAGCGATGACGTCGCACACCTGACGACGAGTAGACGCGCACCGCGCCCGGTTCGACCTCCTCGACCCCCTGGAAGATCGTCTGCGGCGCGATGGGGGCCCAGAAGGTGAATGTCTGATCGAGTCCGCGAGGGTCGATCCGGCGGTCGAGCGACGGGTCGGCGGCGAACAGCGCCTTCACCTCGCTGGCGAACAGCAAGCGCCCATCGTGCTCGGCGACGTAGAGGGGCCGCACGCCGAACGGGTCGCGGGCGAGAACCAGTTCGGCCCGCTCCTCGTCCCACAAGCCGATGGCCCATTGCCCATTCAGGCGCCGGAATGCGTCAACGCCCCATTCCTCGTAGGCATGAACGATCACTTCGGTGTCGCCACGCGACCGGAACTGGTGGCCCCTCGCGGTCAGCTCGTCCCGGAGCTCGACGTAATTGAAGATCTCGCCGTTGAAGGTGATCCACAGCGTGCCGCGCTCGTTGGTCAAGGGCTGCTGCCCCGTGGCCAGGTCGATGATCGAAAGCCGGGCGTGGGCGAGCCCGGCCTGCCGGTTGCGGTACACGCCGAACTCGTCGGGGCCGCGGTGGCTGAGCGCTCCCGCCATCAGCGACAGCTGCCCGAGTTCTGGCGGTGCCAGCCCCGGGCGCCGATGGATCACGCCGGCGATGCCGCACATGTCAATCGTGGATCTCGGAAACGGGTTCAACCAGGAGCGGGCGCGCGTGCAGGTAGCGCGTCGTGCGGCGCTTCTGCTCGATGTCTCGGAAGACACGCTCGACCTGCTCGGTTGTCAGCCCGGTGGCTTCCGCGACTTCGGCCGCAGGCACAGCATGATTGTGCGCGAAGAGACAGAGGTCCATCTTCTCGTAAGGCAGCGCGAAGTAGAACTCCTCCTGCGTCTGAGGCAGGGAGAAGGTGTCTGTGGTCGGCGGCCGGCGGCGGATGTCCTCCGGGACGCCGAGGTACTCCGCGAGCGCGAACACCTGGGACTTGTAGAGATGCGCGATCGGCTTCACGTCGGCCGAGCCGTCGCCCAGTTTCACGAAGAACCCCTGGTCGTACTCGAGCCGGTTGGGCGTGCCCGCCACGGCGTAGTTCAGCCGGTCGGCGTGGTAGTACTCCATCATCTTGCGGACGCGCTGCTTGAAGTTGGTGGCGGCCACCATCTGGAGATACGCGGCCAGGGGCATGCGCGCGGTCTTCCGCTCACCCGAGGGCGATTCAACGGTCAGTTCCGACACGTTCAGCCGGTCGCTGTCGAGAATTGAAGGCAGGGTGATCTTGCTCTTCCAGCCGTCCCCGTACTCCGGGAACATCATCCGGATGGCCTCGGTCTGACGCGCGTAGCAGCCGGCGGCCTCGAGCGTGGGGGCGATGTCCTCCACCAGCACAGGCGTACCCAGCTGGCTGGTGAGCAGTTTACCCAGCGACAGCGACTCGGGCGACGACACCCGTTCCGGCATCAGCAGCACCTGCACTCGCTCCGGTCCAAGCGCACGGGCGCAGAGCGCGGTCACGACCGAGCTGTCGATTCCCCCCGAAAGCCCGACGACCATCCCGCGGCGTCGAAGACCGGCAACGTGCCGGCGGATTTCCTTCTCGATGGCAGCGGCGGTTTCAGGCAGATCGAGGACGAGCGAGGCACTAGAGAACATGAATGAAAACGACCTCCGTCGCAATCGCAGGGTTCAGGAACATAGCTTCGCCCTCTCGGTCACACACAGAGGCCGAACGGCCAAGGCGCGCCGAGGGTCTGGCCCGTTTGGTGACCGGGATGAGGGTTGGAGAGCAAAGAGCACTCCCGGGCTGGCTGGGGGTGCTGCCAGAGGCTAAACCATTCTATTTGATGTAGTTAGCTTATGCACTGCCCGGGCGAACCGGCCGCAGAGCGCGGAAAAGGTCGGCGAAATGCCGTACTTTTGTCGGTCGGCATACAACATTGCAGCCGCGTTGGACGGTTCCCTTGACAGGCCTGACGTTCCGCCCGGCCCTGACCGTCAGGCCGATCCGCTGGCGGAAGCGTGCACCGCACGGGGATCCACGTGCTCGACGTTTCGCTGACGGGGCCGACGGCGGAGGCGGGCCGACAGCGCCAGGAGACGCCCGACAACGGTCGACCGATAGACGGCGAACGTTCGGCGCCAGCGGACCTGGTCGGTCCATTGCGCCTCCCACGCGTAGGGTTCGCCGGGGAAATCGAACTCCGTGATGCCACGCCGGATCAGACTTTCGATCAGCCGGGCGCGCAAGAACGTCGCGGGGCCGAGCGGACGCAGCGCGGCGTCGTAGCTGGTCTTCAGGTAGTGGTACCCGGAGCCGTCGACGTAACCGAGATTGTACGCGGCCGGCTTCGAATTGAGCCGCATCCACTGCAGGTGCAGCCGCCCCGCCGCGTGGGCGCCTCGCGCGAAGTCCGCGTAGAACGCCGCCTGCCGATCGATCGCCGCGATCGACGTGCCGTGCTCGTGCTTCCAACTGGCCTGTTCCACCTGCAGCAGCGCATTCAGGGCCTCGTCCAGATCGCTGGTCGACCTCACTTCGCGCACGTCCGTCGGCCCGGCCGTCGCGAGTCTCTTCTCCATTCGCTTCAGGTAGTTCCTGAACTTCGCGCTGCGGCCCTTCAGATACTCACCGTACGACTCCGGGAGCGGCAGGAAGTAGGCAGGTATGCCGTCCCGCATTGAATAGCGCCATGCGTGAGCCTTTGCCACACGCTGTAGACTCGCGGCAATCGGGCTCTCCTCGAGCAGGCGAGCCATGCTGAAGCTGTCCCAGGCGACGTCCAGACTACTCAACCCCGCCAGGAAAGCACCAACCGTCTCGTCGTCAGTGTCCGCAAGGAGGAGATCGCTGTGCGTGTTGTAGGACTCGGACAAGGGCGCCAGCACCGTCGCGCGCACTCCCATCCGCAACGTGGATTTGCGCGCCACCAGCGGCACCAGGCCCACGACCTCGGCGCCTCGGCGCAGGCACATCAGCACGCACGCATCGCCGACACGCACATGGTGACGAGCCAACGCGGACGTCCACTCGAACGAGCTCGACGGCTCGTGAGATCGCGCACGGAAGATTTCGTCCCAGCGGTGTCGCCATGACTCCAACGTCTCGAAACCGTGGATCACATCGACGAGTATCATCGAGACGTCCGTTGAACCGGCGCGCCACCAGAAGAGCCGGTGGCGACCGCAGCTCTCGAATTGAGCCGCAGGCTGTCGACCCCAGACTGTGAGCGGCGCCACGCGAATCCGGTGAGGTCGCGCGCTGCCGCCACCAGTCCGCGCACGGAAGGCGGATACAGCAGCAGTTTCTGGAAGCGCCGCACCTCGGGGTGCCATCGCTCCTCCCAAGGTTCCGCGACGCCAAGGAACTCGTACGACGCGAGTCCGCGATCGAAGCTGTCCCTGATCGAGGCGTTCATCAACTGAACACCGGGGGAGAAGCGGGCGACGGCGTCGTGGTAGGTCGTCTTCAACTGCCATCGTCGGTTGAACGCGTCGATCGCAACCTCCATGGCAGCCCTTTCGGACCCGAGGAAGAGAGTCGCAACGCGCAGCCGGCCCCGCGCCGCCGCTCTTCCCAGATAACGGAGAAAGAAGGCGCGCAGCTTGTGCTGCTGGCCCAGGGCGCTCCCTTCACGCGCCTTCCACCCAGTGCTCTCGAGGTCGGCGTAGTCATCAAGGACGTCGCCCACCTCATGGGATGAGGGCGCGGCGTGCACGACCCGAACCTCACCGAACGCCCGCTCGGTCCTTCGCCGCAGCTTGGCCAGAGTTGAGAGGAAGTGTCTGGAAAGCCGACCGGAGTAGCCTTCCCACGTCCCCGACGTGTCGATTGCCAGGCACGAGTCCGACTGTCTCGCGATTGACAGCCCCAGCCGATTCGCCGCTGGCAGGATCTCGCAGATGTCCGAGTCCACGGGTACCCGGTTCAACAACAGCGGCACGCCCAGCCGGAGTGCGTGGTCGGCGAGTTCACGCGTGGCTCCCGGATGCGCGCTCAACCAGCCCGAGGGCTCGAACAGGCGAGACGTACCCAGGAGGGTGAGACGAGATCCGGACGCGGTGCTCTCCTGGGCCAGGGGCGCAATTCCGCTCACCGTCCCGTCGGTACGCGCAACGGCAACGCGGAGCTGGCATTCCTCGTAGAACGCTTCTGCGGCACAGACGAACCAGTCGTTCTCGAGCAGCGGGCTACCCGCCGCCAGAGCGTCCCATTCCTCACGAATCGTCTGCAGGGTCGCCACCGATCGGACAAGAGACACGCTCATGTCGTTCCGGCTGAGGCAGTCCTCGTGCGCATCTCCGGAAGGGGGATGCAACGCGTGAGCCATCCTGAATTCAGAAGACGTTCAGCGAGACCGCACCGAGGCTGATGAGATCTTATGGGGTACGCGAAAGGTGGGGCGTTCAGGCGACCCGCCCGGGGCGGGACACAGCCGTTCGTCGAACGTTCAGCTGTGCCCCCGCTGCGGGGTGAGACGGGTGGCGGAGACAATGCGTCGCCGGACGACCTGGGGTCGGCTGGATGAAGACACGGCAACCCGCCGCAGGCCGATACTGATCGTCAGCAGCAGCACACCCACAAGGAGCATCAACAGCGGCTCGGGGACTGAGTAGGCGGTGTTCAAGAACTGCGCAATCAGGGAGGGCATGACGTTCCTCTGATCCGACCATAAAGCAAGATATAGACCATCGTTCATTTCTTTATGAAATCTGCTTATTTCTCGGCAATTTTCCACAGTCGATGGGCATGCGACTGGGCAGTAATCTCACGAAGTCCTGCAGGAGGGAGACTTACATCGCCTGTGAGGCCGAGTCTTGGCAATCCGGCTGGAACTTTCGGACTAGCGCCTGGCTGCGTACGCGGCGCCGATGAACGCCACCCCGATTATCAGTAGCGCCGTGGGTTCACTGACGGATCCGAAACCGAGAGCGGGAATGCCGCTCGCCAGCAGGTGCGGCAGAGTGGGAATTTTGATTGAAAACAACCCGAGGCCTTCGCCCATCAGAAGCTGCAGGGACACAAAGAACAGAAGGGCGAAACCGACCGTGTTGACCATGTGGGTTGAGGATCCGAACCTGGCTGCGCAGGAACGTGCATATCTGTGATGCAATCAACATGCCGACTCGGCTCAAACCTTCGAAAGCTAATAATTAGTATGGACTGAAGGCCTAAATAGAAAGTTGGCTGCAGCAAGGGCGCTGAAGGCGCGGCTGAGGCAGACTTTTGTCAAGTCAGCCAGCGAAAGGAAGACTTCATCAGGCCAAGACGCGCCTGGCCTTTCTTATCGCACGGACTCGAGCGGCAACTGACAGTCGTACTTACGCAGAAAGCTCACGAACCGTTTGTGATCGGACGGCGGCATATTGAACAGCCGAACCAAAGTTTCGGAGTTTCCTCGTGCGACGTCGAGGCCGCGGCGGACCAGTTCGCGGATATCGGTTCGGGTAATCTCGCGCTCCATGAAGAGCGGATAGACACAGGACCAGAAACTCTCACCGTTGGCGACCAGGCGCACGAAGAGCTCTTCGCCCGCGGCGCGGCGACGTTCGCGACCTCGACGTGGCGGCGCGGTGCGGCGAGGGCGAATCCCCACCGGCAGATCGTCCGCTGTGATGGTGAACGAGCGGGCGTTACCCACCAGCCGCTCCACCACGCTTCGCAACTCCCGGACGTTGCCCGGCCAGGAAAAGTCCGTCAGCGCCTGGAGGGCCTGCGGGGCAAACGCCACCACTGGCTTGCCGGCGGCTGAGCAGCGCAGAGCTGCGAAATAGTCGACCAGAATGGGGATGTCGTCGCGCCTGTCGCGGAGCGCTGGCACCACCAGCGTGCTTCCCCCGAGCAGCGACCAGAGTTCCTCGCGGAAGCTCCCCTGCGCCACCCGTTCCCGCAGGGACGCCGTGGTCGAGGCGATGATCCGCACGTCGGCAGGCATGCCACCGCCGAACGTGCCCACTCGCTTCACTTCGCCGCTCTCGAGAAAGCGTGCGAGCAGCCCCTGCGTGCGGAGCGGCATCTCGTCGATGTCTTCGAGCACGACAGTTCCGCCGTGCGCCATGTCGAGTACACCGGCTCGATCGGTCGAAGCGCCGACGACACTGCCCTTCATGCATCCGAAGAGCTCGGTCTCGAGCAGCGTCTCCGGGATGTCTCCGCAGTTCATGCCAACCAGCGGCTCGGCGCGTCGGGCGCTGGCATGGTGGATGGCTCGAGCGAGCAGCGATCGACCAGAACCCCGCTCCCCCACCAGCAGTGTCGGGGCTTCGACGCCGCCTGCCCGGCCGACGTCTTCCCTCAACTGGCTGAAGACTGGACTGTGTCCAATCAGCAGGGGAAGCGTGGCGGTCGTGTGTGGCCCGGCGGCAGGTTCAGTTCGGCGTGCGGCAGCAGTACCCGTTTCGGACATCGGTTCGGCAGACCGTGATACTGCAAACCGATCGCCACTCGTGACCGGCGTTCGCGAATCTCTGCTATGCGCTGTGTTTACAGCGAGTTACCGCCGACAAGCGGGTGCCGCGCTGATTGGGGCCGACCCCGGCCCCTCCCCTTTTCGGCAGACTTGTTCACAAAAGTCTCTCTGGCAAGTGACTTCACCTGAGAGTCGCCCCGCAGGACTACTTCTTGAGGCTGAGCCCGGTCAATTCCGCGACCGCCCCGCCTGTCGTCTGCGCCGCATTCAGTCCGAGCATGAAGTCCTTGTCGGAAAAGGTGGCGAAGACATCGGTGGGCTGATGCCAGTGCGGGTCCCACCCGCTGCCGACCTGGACGCCACGTTCGTTCTCACGCAGGCTGATCGCGGGGACCAGATCCATGAACGGCGTCGAGTCGGTGTTGGTCATGTGGGGCCCGACCTGTGCGGGATAGTCGGTGGCGTAGCGCTCGTTCGCACCGTGGAAGAAGAACGCCAGTTTCATCGCGCCGTCCGCCATCTTCGCCGTCGACTGGAACTCGATGTTCACGTCCGCCTCCGGCCGCTGCTCCGGGCTGAGGGTGCCGTCCGCTCTGGGCGCGCCGTGGTCGAACATCATCATGTCGTGCTGAATCATCCCGAGCCATTTCGGCTCCGGATAGCGCCCCGAGCCCGGAGGATCTTCCTTCCCCTGCATCGCCTGCCGCTGCTCCACGTAGGCCCTCGCCCCGTTGAGCCCCGTCTCCTCGTTGTTCCACAAGGCGAAGCGAATGGTCCGCTCGGTGACGACATCGGGCATGCTGAAGATGCGCGCCAGCTCCATCACCAACGCGGTACCCGAACCATCGTCATTGGCCGCCTCGCCCCACCCGTGCCCGTCCATGTGGGCACCGACGATATACATCTCGTTGGGGAACCTGGAGCCGACCTTGGTGCAGAACACCTCTTCACGTGCGCCGTTGGTGGCAGGCTCGGAGTTGAGCGCGCGCAGCTTCTCGTCCGGCTGGCGTGCCGGGTCGTTGTTCACACCCGTGCGCGCACGGGCGCCACGGGGACGACCGCCCCCTTGAGCGCGTTCGATCGCTCCGGGTTCTCTCGGCGTCTGCGGACGCGCACCGGGCTGCGCCGGAGGCGGCGCGGTGTAGGTGTACTTGATCCGTTCGGTGGCGCAGCCGTAGCTCTTCAGTTGAGCTTCGATCCAGTCCACGGCCTTGCGATTGCGCTCGGTGCCCTGTCGGCGATCCCCGAACTGGGTGAGGCCCTTGATGGTGGCCTTGTAGCGATCGAGGCTCAGACGTGAGATGAGGCTGGTGACGTCGGGCACCGGATTCGGCGGCGGGACCGTGGGACCGGATTGGGCAAGGACGGATCCGGCGCCGAGCATCAGGATCGCGGCAAGAGAAAACAGAACGCGCATGAGAGCCTCCGTCGGCGATTCTATCCGCAGAAGGCGCGCCCGAACGCCGCTGAAGCGCCGCCTGTCAGGAGGGTCGCGACTAGCGCAGGGCGCCCATCGCCTCCTGGGCGCCCACCGCGACGAACAGCGCGAGAATCGCGACGAGCAGCAGGTTGGTCGCCCAGTGATTCCGCGGCACCGGCTCTGTCCACGCCACCTTGTTGTTCAGGTACAGTAGTGTCGCCGCGAGAAAGGGGACGAACAGGCTCCCCACCACCGTGTAGGCGACGATGATGAACAGCGGCCGCCCGGTGAACGCAAACGGAATCGGCACCAGCGTGATGAACACGAGCGCCACTCGATACGGCGTACTGGTCACCTTCGTGCAGGCCTCCCGCGCTTCCGGAGACAGACGCTTCAGGATGCCGTAGAGGTCCCCGTACAGATACGGCACGCTCTGCCAGACGCCCAGGAGCGACGCGAACACGGCCGCCCAGAACCCCACGGAGTAGGCATACTCACCGAGCGGGCCGAGAATCGAGCCCAGCATGTCGGCCATCTTGGGCACGGCTTGCGCGTCAGTGATCGTCACGCCCGGCAGGAAGAACGCCCGATTCGCGATCAGCATGATCGAGAGGCCGAAAATGGCGGTGAACGCATAGGCCACACCCACGTCGCCACGGACGTACGAGAGGTAGCCCGCGCCCGTCATCTTCTCCTCGCGCATCCAGTAGTTGTAGGAGAGCATGGTGATGGATCCACCGATGCCGCCGATCAGCGACAGGACGTAGCTTCCACTTCCCGCCGGAATGGTCGGCACCAGCAGCCCCTGAAGTGCTGGCCCGGGGTTCGTCATCGTGAGGGCGGCGCAGACGAGAATGCTGAATCCCATGACACCCACGAGCGCCTTCATCAGCTTCTCGAACTTGCCGTAGCCGCCGAACCAGACGAACGCGAAGCCCACGAACGTGTGCAGCACCGCCCCCCACTGCTGCGGCACGGCACCGCCCGTGAGGTTGGCGAGGCCGAGGCCGGTGGCGTTGGTGAGGGCCGCGCTGACGAAGACGGTCCACAGCACCAGATAGGTGGCGAAGTAGAACTTCACCCATGACGGCAGGTACTCGGCCCAGCCTTCGAGCACCGTCTTCCCGGTGGCCAACTGCCAGCGCGCGATGCCCTCGCTCAGCACGAACTTGAAGAAGGCGCCAAGCGCGATGGCCCACAGCAGGGCAACGCCGTACTTGGCGCCGCCCACCGTAGCAGACACGACGTCCCCGGAGCCGATGCCGGTGGCGGCCACGACCAGTCCCGGGCCGGCCAGCTTCAGCACGCTCATTACAGGGGGCGACTTGGATTCGGACAAACAGCGATCCTCCGGCCGGGAGGGTATCATGCCGTTCAGAGGAGCCGACCATCATGCGCGTCACGACACCCACTTTTCTCGGTCTCGCGGTGCTGGCAGTGGCCATGCCCGGAGTTGCTCGCGGACAGGCTGCCCCGCCACCGGCGCCAACGGAGACCGTGGCCACGGCCATTCCTGGCGTGGTTGCGGCAGGCACGAAGATCGAAGTCATCAAGTCGGGATTCACCGGCACGGAAGGGCCGGTGGGGCTTCCCGACGGCAGCCTGATCTTCACGGAGACGCAGGCGAATCGCATCACTCGCATCGACAAGGACACGGGCGCGACCTCCACGTTCCTCGAGAACACCAACGGCTCGAACGGCCTGGGCTGGGACGCCAAGGGCCGGCTGATTTCCGTGCAGACCACTCCCGGCGCCGCCCGGATCGGCGTCATCTACCCGAAGGGCAGCGAAACCACCATCACCGACAACTTCGACGGGAAGCCGTACGGCCGCCCCAACGACCTGGTGGTGAGCAGGAACGGTGGCGTCTATTTCTCCGAGCCAGGCCCCAATGCCACGCCCGGTCAGCCACCGCCGACGCCGGCGCTGCCACCGGCGGTGTACTTCGTCCCGCCGGGAGGCAAGGCGATGCAGATCACGACCGCCATCGCACGGCCCAACGGCATCGTGCTGAGCCCCGACGAGAAGACGCTGTACGTGAACAATACGAACGGCGAATACATCACCGCCTTCGATGTAGCTGCCGACGGCAAGCCCGGTAGCCCGAGGAACTTCGCCAAGTACGCCACCATCAACAAGACCCCGGCGGGCCAACCCAACAGCGGCGCCGACGGTCTGGCCGTGGACGCCGAGGGCCGCGTCTATTGCGCCGCGATTGGCGGCGTCCA
>Ga0105103_10000653_pt1 | contig 19564 bp, 14 predicted proteins | sample PPLLaktember2015_2_FD_79107 | JGI IMG/M metagenome (GOLD analysis project Ga0105103, IMG submission 79107) | Freshwater sediment microbial communities from Prairie Pothole Lake near Jamestown, North Dakota, USA - PPLs Lake P7 Core (6) Depth... | ecosystem: Environmental > Aquatic > Freshwater >...
CAAGCAAAGGATTCATGGCCGAAGAGATTTTAGGGCACTACTTTCCCGGCACAGAAATACACAAATTATATTAAGGAGAGTACTTGAAAAGCCTTTATTTTAGGCCTAATGTTGAAAAAAATTCAAAAAATCTGGCCTAAGAATTACCATGAATTCCGTATTCTCAAATTCATGGTAAAATTAGAAGCTCTCTGCGTGCTCTGCGGACTCTAGCGAAGCGAGCGAGAGACAATGTTTTGACTTTTTAAGTATTATTGTGGGTCGGACTTAATTGAAGAAACGAAGATTCAAGACTGCATTTATCTTAGGCGCTGGTTTGGGCACACGGCTTCGCCCTTTGACTGAGCGATGTCCGAAACCGCTTCTCAAAATAGCCGGTCGCCCCATCATTACTTACGCAATGGACCATCTTATCGGAATAGGCGTGGATCGTTTCATCGTCAATACCCACCATTGCCCAGAGGTATATGACGAGGTTTTTGCAAAAAAACAATGGCAGGGTGTTCCCATTTTCTTGCGCCACGAGCCGGTCCTTCTGGAAACTGCCGGTGGATTAAAAAACATAGAGGACCTCCTGGACGAAGATGAGGCAATTATCTGTTACAACGGAGATGTAATAAGCACCGTCCCCTTGCAAAAGCTTATAGAAATCCATGAGAGAAATAAACCTGAAGCAACTATGGCTCTGAGAGGCACCGGCGGTCTCCTCAATGTCAATATCAATGAACAGGGCGAGATCGTTGACCTGCGTCATACCCTTGGCGTTCAGGGGGTTCAGAGCTGCCTTTTCACGGGCATCTACACGATAGAAACCTCCTTCCTCAGTTCCATTGAAGCCGGAAAAATAGAATCCATCATTCCTGTTTTTCTTCGCAGAATTCTTGACAAGCCTGGGCCAATCCGCGGAGTTATTATTGATGAAGGTGAGTGGAACGATATTGGTTCCATCGAGGCCTATGATAACTTGAAGTCTCGTATGGAGGCTCGATGACTTCGCAGAAAGAAATGCTTAAGTTTGCGAGGGATGCGTTAGGGCTCGCACGGGTTGTCAACATAAAGCTTACCCCTCTGAGCGAGCGAGGATCAGATCGTGCATTCTTCAGGCTTGCGTGGGGTTCAACAAATTCAGCAATTCTTATCCGTTACGATCCTAAGCGAACTGAAAACGCTTATTATGCTGACATTACCACCTTCCTCAGGGATATTAATGTACCTGTCCCAACGTTGATCCGTCACGATTCCGATCAATGCTTCATGCTCATGGAAGATCTTGGTGATGTTGATCTCTGGGCGCTGAGAAATGAGTCATGGGAAATTCGACGAGAACTTTATAAGAAAACCCTGGTTGTTATACACAAACTTCACTCCTTTCCAGTTGAAGATTTTCCGTCAGCAGAGGTCAAGCTCATGGAACCTTTCGGGCCTGAGCTCTATCAATGGGAACGAGATTATTTCAGGGACAATTTTGTGGCTGAAGCATGCAAAGTTAAGCTCGAACCTGCCTTTACACGGCAGCTCGAGGTGGAGCTTCATTTCCTTGCAGGGCATATCCATTCAGTGAGTCAATCCCTTGTCCATCGTGACTTCCAGTCCCAGAATGTAATGATTCATGAGGGAGAGCCATACTTGATCGATTTCCAGGGAATGCGTATTGGCAGTCCCTTTTACGACATCGGCTCCCTTCTGTGTGATCCGTATATACATTTTTCATACGAAGAGCTTGATGAGCTCTTGGCGTTTTACTATCGCCTATCGAAAAGAGACATAACCTGGCAGGAATTCCAGCAGGTTTTCTGGGAAGCCTCAACTCAGAGACTCATGCAAGCCCTCGGGGCCTATGGATTTCTTGGACTCAAAAAAGGGCTGCCAACCTTTCTCGATCATATTCCCGCTGGGCTTGCTAATCTTCAGCGTGCAGTTTCCCACGTGCCAGCCCTCCCCCACCTCCGGGAACTCCTGGCTCAATGCCGGCAAGTCTTTGGCCTCTAATAAAATAAAACAGGGGCTGCTATTTACACTTTTTTAATTAGAGTTTCTATCCGAGCACCCGGAGATTCAATGTATATTGGTCTTTTTTGCAATCCAACAGCTTCTGCTCACATAACGCCTTAAGGTCCCGTTTTGCTGTTCGTTGACTAACGCTCTTGTATAGCACTCTGAATTTTGGAACACTAAACAAATCATCGAATGAAAATGGACCTGATTCGTCCAACAATATCATTAAGAGATCTTGTCGACGCCTATTCAAACCCATCTCCTTACGAAGAAATAAAAAATAATCACGCAGTGTGAATTTGCGAATAAAATAGATAATCCTATCCTTGATTTCCGTCAATGACTCTATCACTCCCTTTAACGCAAATTCAAGGAAGTGCGTTACGTCATGTTCTTTGTTTTTGCGGGTTATCGAGAATGCCCAAAAGTAATCGTCGACATTTCTGTAATAGTAATTTGAAAGCATAACGGGCACGAATGTGAGTCCCGATGATTTCATGAGCATAGCTTCGATGAGGCGTGCTGTCCTCCCATTTCCATCGCCAAAAGGATGGATGAGCCCGAAATAATAATGAGCTAGTGCAGCTCTTATTATCGGGTCTAGAGTTGTAACTTCCGCACTGTTAATCCAAAGCATAAACTCGCTCATTAGTTTTTGAATATCTTCGAGGATGTGGGGTGGAGTATATACGCCACCATGAGAGCCATCTCCTACCCTAACCAGATGATTCCGATATTGTCCAGGGACATTCTGTTCGTGTACGATATCGTGGGTAATCATCGAGTGGATAAGCCTAATTTGATCTTCCTCTAAAAGGAAGGCAGATCCAGTGTTGACTTTTATCTTTGCCAAATAGCCATAGGCCGTCTTCAGATTTCTAATTTCTTTATCTGCTCGTTCCAGACTTTCTCGTTTATCAGGCTCAGAAACTATCTTGGCAACCTCTTCCTCCTTCAAGGGATTACCTTCTATAGCTGCAGTGCCAAAAATGGATCTGCGAATGATTTCCTCTTCGAGTCGAGCTGCCATGTCAGGCAATATCGGCAAATCCCTCACTGTAGCGTGAAGGATATTGGCTTGAATAAGATACGGCATCAATCTATTAACTTCAAACCTGTGGCTGAAAACAAACTTACCCGATTTGAGGGTCATCACCTTTAACAAGTCTCCATTCTTGACTACTGATTTGTCCATATTCTTGTCATACCATATCTTAATAATTATGTATAGTTATATATAGCTATTAGTAAATGTTGTCAAGCAATATGTCTTCTAAAAAATCAGCATTGATATTTTTCGGCCTTGAGGGAGCTATGGGAAGAATAAGAAGACAATTGAAATCAGGGATATAGACGTGTATTCTGCTATCAATGGGCTGGGAATGCTTGGTCCGCGTTGTGTACAAAATGTGCCCTAAACTGTGCCTAAAATTTGCCCGCGCCTGGCAAATTTGACCTTATTTTAACTCACTCCAACTCAAATAGTGAAATGTCCCTTTTCTGTTGTAATATTGAAGATATACCAATAAAATAACGCCTCCTTGAAAGGAGGCGGTCTGGCACTGGGACGCTCTGAAAATCCCCGTGTCGGCAGTTCTATACTGTCCCTCGGCACTTCTTTCTGTATTAATTTCCGAATAGTTGCGCCGGGCACAAAATGTGATGCCTCACTGATTGAGATCCTGGAGCGGTATTGAGTTAAAAAATATACGGTCTTATGGTCTTGGATAGAGACCGGCGGCCTTTACGATCTCGGGCACCCTGTCTTCCCATTCAATGGCCATAATGTGGACTCCTGCCACACCTTTGATCGCTTTTACGCGTTCGATTGTCTCAACAGCTATCTTGATGCCCTCTTCTGCAACCTTTTCTTTGGGAACACCTTTCAGGCGCTCTATCTGTTCCTCGGGAACATCCATCCCTGGAACAGAATTCTTCATATAGCGGGCCATTCCTATGGATTTCATGGGTGTAATGCCTGCAAGGATGTACAGCTTCTCGTGAACGCCGAGATCGCGTACCATTTCCATCCACTTCTCGAATTTTTCCACATTGAAAACACATTGAGTCTGGACGAATTGCGCCCCGGCAGCAGCTTTTTTGGCAAGCCTCAATGCTCGAATCTCAAAGGGGTCTGCAAAGGGATTTTCCGCACACCCTATGAAGATATTCGGTTTACCTTTTACCTCTTCACCACTGATGAACTTGCCATCGTCCCGCATCTGTTTGACCGTCTGGATAAGTTGAATTGAGTCTATGTCAAATACATTTTTTGCCATGGGATGATCACCAAATTTCTGGTGATCCCCAGAAAGACAGAGAAGGTTGTTAATGCCTAACGCAGCCGCTCCCAGGATATCACTCTGCATGGCAATCCTGTTGCGATCCCTGCATACCATTTGCATGACCGGGTCAAGGCCCATCCCTTTCAGGACAAGACATGCGGAAAAACTACTCATACGCACAACGCTTGTCTGGTTATCGGTAACATTTATGCAGTCCGCGTAACCGTTCAGGTAACCGCCCTTTTTCTTCACCACCTCCGGATCAGCCCCCCTCGGAGGACCACACTCTGATGTGACCGCAAAGGCCCCGCTTTTCAGGACCCGCTCAAGATTGCTTTGCGTACTCATATCTTCAAGTCCTCCCTCACCCTTTTTCGCGGGCCGCCGTCCCTACTTGTAGACCAGTCTTTCATGGGCTGAATTTCGAGATATTTATCCAGCATATTCATCTCTTTATACCGGTCCACAATGAGCTGCCAGGCACAGGGAAGATCCTTATCCACCTCGCACTTACCGCCCTGTGAACCCCCGCAGGGCCCGTTAAATATGCTCTTTGCGCATCGCGTGACCGGACAGATTCCAAGGGTTTTGTCAAGAACACAATTACCGCAACCCTGACAGCGCTCGGCCCACACGCCGTGTTCTTCCGTCACACCTTCAAAAGTCGTATTTATTGCAGGCAGAACCAGCCTGCCTCTGTAATGCTCCCCTACGAACTGAATTCCACAGCCACATGCCATAGACATTGCAACTTCATAGTCGTGGAGAAACGGATTCAGGCTTTCTACATATTCGGGATCACAGTTGCGCTCCAGGGTTACTTCCCTTATCTCAACGGGTCTTCCCTCTTTCTGTCGATACAAGCGAATCTCAGATGCCAGAACGGCAACCTCTTTTGAACCTCCGGTTGCACAAACAGTTACACACTCGTTACAGCCAAGAAGAAGTATCTTCGAATAGGGCTTGAGCATCGCGATAATCTCTTCAAAGGGCTTTCTGTTTGCTACTATCATGTTTTACTCCTTTGCTGATAGCAGTCATTCCTACCAATGACTGCTTAAATCTTCCTGACGGCTGTCTGCTTTGCCGGATTTGGCCCAAGGTTTCGTATTTTTTCCGTCATCTCCCGTGCCACTTCGGCAAAATGTTGTCCTTCTGCCGACGACAGGTTATACATGGCCACACGCTCGCCCCCTATCCCGCATTCATCCAGGATATGTTTCAGGTACTCTACACGCTTTCGTGCTCTCAAGTTTCCCACGAGGTAGTGGCAATCGCCTTCAAGACATCCTACAAGGTAGGCCCCGTCGGCACCATTTTCAAAGGCTTTCAGGATGAGGATAACATCTACTCTGCCAGTACAGGGAACCTTGATGATTTTCACATTCGTCGGATACGAAAGGCGCATCGAACCTGCCAGGTCCGCAGCAGTATATCCTCAGAACTCGCAACAGTATGCAATAATCTCCGGTTCAAATTTATCCATCAAAACTCTCCAACACAGGGTACAATGTTACGATTCACACTCTGCCACCATGTCGCTTGTCACTTCTGAAAAAAGGGCCCTGGCCTTTCCTATGATTTGAGCATCCCTGTAATGCATTAAGTCAATGGCCTTAGCCGGGCACTCAGCAACACACGTGCCGCATCCCTTACACTTGCTAATGTCGATCTCTGCCTCTCCTTTGTCATTGATGATCGGCACCGAGTAAGGACACACCCTCACACAGGTGAGGCATGCGGCGCACTTCTCCGGTTCCACGGTAGCAACAATGCCACCGGCTGCTATTTGAACCTTCGACAGGATTGTAAGCCCTCGTGCTACGGCTGCCTCTGCCTGGGTAATGCTCTCGCGGATATTCTTGGGCGAATGACACAGCCCTGCCAGGAACATACCGTCCGAAGCAAAATCAACTGGCCTGAGCTTCATATGGGCCTCAAGGAAAAAGCCTTCCATCGTTCTCGAAACTTTGAGGAGTGTAGCAAGCGCTTTGTTGTCTCTCGGTACAATTGCGCAACTCAGAGCAAGAAGATCTGTCGTAAAGCTAATCTCCTCCATTACAGAAGGATCGTAACATGTAATCGTAAGTGCATTACTACCATTGGCGACTCCGGGAGGGGTTGCTTTCTCAAACCGCATGAATCGGATGCCGAGCCTGCGTGCTTTCAGATAATATTTTTCCAGAAAACCGTACGTCATAATGTCCCTGAACAGGATCACCACATCGACCTCTGGTTTCTGCTCTTTGATTGCAATGGCATTTTTGATGGCCGTTGAGCAACATATCCTGCTGCAGTACGGACGCTCTTCGTTTCTCGATCCCACGCACTGGATCATGGCAATCCGTTCGATGGTTGGAAAGCGACCAGACGTGATCAGGCTCTCCAATTCCATCTGAGTCATCACCCTTTTATCTTCACCATAATAATATGTGCCGAGAGGCTTATATTCCTCTCCACCTGTCGCCAGTATAATGATTCCATGATTGATTTTTTTGTATTCCTTTTGCGGACCCACTTCTATCCCTGTTTCAAAATTTCCTTTGAAGCCTGCGTGATCGACTATATTCGCTCTGACCTCCACATGTATCAGGGGATGACTGCTAACCTTTTCAATCGTCTCGTTCAACAATGATTGCACATCCAGGCCATCTATAGTGGAAAAGATATGCTTGAGGTTACCCCCAAGGGAGCCCTCCTTTTCCACGAGGAAGACCTCAAAGTTCTGATTTGCCAGATGCAAAGCTGCCGTCATGCCGGCCATTCCTCCACCAACTACAACGGCCTTTTTACTCACATCGAGCATGATCTCCCTGAGGGGCTTAATGTTGTTGGCGTTCATAACGGCCATTCTGACAAGGGCTTTCGCCTTCTCTGTGGCGCCTGCTTTCTCGTGCATATGGACCCATGAGCACTGATCTCTGATATTCGCCATCTCAAAAAGGTACTTATTCAGACCTGCATCCCGAATGGTTGCCCTGAAGAGCGGCTCGTGGGTCCGGGGAGAACATGAAGCAACCACCACCCGGTTCAGCTTGTAGTCCTCTATAAGCTGCTTCATTTTATCCTGGGTATCCTGGGAGCAGGTGAAGAGGTTCTCGTCTGACAGAACCACGTTCGGCAAGCCTTTCGCATAGGACTGCACCTCAGGCACATTCACAACACCGCCAATGTTGATCCCGCAGTTACAGACAAAGACGCCAATCCGCGGCTCCTCTGCATCCACATCTTTCTCAGCAGGTAGTTCCTTAATGACAAGATCCTTCCCTCTTGCATCAGAGATAACAGAAGCAGCCTCACAGGCTGCGCCACTTGCCTGGGTAACCGTTTCGGGAATATCTTTCGGGGCCTCACATGCACCGCTTACGTAGATCCCTTCCCGGGATGTGACAAGAGGATTCTTTTGGCTCGTCTTCACAAATCCATATTCGTTGAGCTCAAAATTCAGGACGTTTGCAAGCTTGGAAAGATGTTCTGAAGGCCTGGTGCCCACCGATAGAACGATCAGGTCGAATTGCTCTGACTTGATGTCCCCGCTCTCGTCAACGTATATGATTTCTACATCCTTCGTTTCCGGATCTTCCAGAATTCTTGAAACGAAACTCTTGACGTATCGAACCCCGTACTCAAATTTTGCCCGCTCATAGTACTGGTCAAATCCCTTGCCAAAAGCACGGATGTCAAGATAGAAGATGGTGGCCTCAATATCGTTCTGATGTTCCTTCGCGATGATCGCTTCCTTGGTCGCGTACATGCAACAGACCGAAGAACAGTATTCATGAACCTTGTCCCTGCTTCCAACGCACTGGATAAATGCTATCTTCTTCGGTATCTTTCCATCAGACGGTCTCATGACTATACTTGCCGTAGGACCAGTAGCAGAAAGAATCCTTTCGAATTCAACGCTAGTCACTACATTCGGATACACGCCATACCCAAGCTCTTTTTTCTGGGCTGCATCATACTGGTCAAAACCGCTCGCCACAATGATGCTACCCACCCGGATTGTCTCTTCTTTCGGCGCTTCAAAATAATCTATCGCCTCAGGCTTACAGAATTCCTCGCAAATCTTGCACCCGAGGCATCTCCGGCAATTCAGGCACCGCTCTGCCTCCCTCTTCGCCTCTTCTTCCGTAAGGGTCTGGTAGACTTCCTGAAAGCCTGTCCTCTCGGCAACCGGCAAGGCTTGTATTGCCACTCTGGCCTTTTTCTGCATGAAGGGGGGGACATCCTCTACAAGCTTGACCTCGCTTGCCCTTCTGCCCTCCTTGAGATCCTGTTCTTCAAGGTACCTGATAATCGACTCAGAGGCCTCTTTCCCCTGGGCAATAGCGTCAATGGCCATCTTTGGTCCGGTAACCACGTCGCCGCCGGAAAACACTCCCTTTGCTGTTGTTTCTCCAGTGACTGGATCGGCCTTGATGCGCCCGTCCCGAAATACCTCGAGCGTGCCCAGCTCGCTGAGAAAGGCTGTATCCATAGCCTGTCCTATAGCAAGGATGACTGTGTCAGCTTCATGGTAGATTGTTGTATCCTCATCATAACGGGGGTTGAACCGCCCCTGGTCATCGAAAACCGCTGTGCACCGTTTAAATTCGATGCCCCGGACATGACCATCAGAGGCATCAATACGGAGTGGCCCCCATGATGGGTGAATCATCACCCCTTCTTCAATGGCCTGTTCAATCTCCCACTTGTGAGCAGGCATTTCGTCCCACTTTTCCAAACAAACCATGTGAACTTCCCTAGCCCCGAGCCTTCGGGTAGTGAGGGCAACATCAATAGCAACATTACCCCCTCCAATCACAAAGACCCTCTTTCCTATGTCAGCAGGTGAGCCAACAACAACAGACCTCAGAAAATCCAAGCCACTGAGCACACCCTTGGCGTCCTCATTCGGGATACCGAGGCTTTTCCCCAGGTGGGCTCCAACTGCCACAAAAACTGCGTCAAAAGAATTCTGGATATCCTTTATTGAGATGTCACGACCGACTTTTGTATTGAATCGTACCTCAATACCCATCTTTTCTACGATGGCAACCTCTCTCGCCAGTTCTTCCTTTGGCAGTCGGTAGGATGGTATGCCAACGTACAACATGCCGCCAAGCTTGTCGTGGGCCTCAAAAATGGTTACCTTGTACCCTGCTTTCCGCATTTCGATTGCGCATGTGAGCCCGGCAGGCCCTCCTCCAATAATGGCAACACTCTTTCCCTTATCAGGACCGACTTCGGGGACAGGGATCTCTCTTTTCCCAACTTCATAATCAGCAACAAAACGTTTGAGGGCACAGATGGCTATTGGTTGCTCTACCTTCCTGCCGCGAAGGCACTCTTCCTCGCAGGGATGGGCACAGATCCGCCCGATGATTGAGGGAAAGGGGAGCCGTTCCCGTATGAGATCAAGGGCCTCAAGAAACTTACCCTCAGCAATAAGACCCACATAGTCACGGGCATTCAGGTTCACTGGGCATCGGTCGACACAGGGCGCAATCTCGCGGTCAATCATATACGTCGAAGGAATAGCCTGGGGAAAATTGATGAAAGCAGCACTTCGCTGGGACATACCGACGTTGTAATCGCTGCTCACCTCCAGGGGGCAGTTAGGAGCACACAGGGCACAGGATGTACATTTTTCCGGCAAAACCCTCCGGGGTCTTCTCCGGAGCGTAACCGTAAAATTGCCCGGTTCACCGGTCAGATCGATTACATCGGTATTCATCATGAGCTCAATGTTGGGGTTCCTGCCAACCTCCACGAGCTTCGGCGCCATTATACACATGGAACAATCATTGGTAGGAAATGTTTTGTCAAGCTGGGCCATACGTCCACCGATGTTCGGTTTTTCATCGGTCAGGTACACCCTGAAACCAGCCTCGACGAGGTTTAAGGAGGCTTCCATACCCCCGATTCCCCCGCCGATCACAAGGACCTTACCTATTTTATCTGTTTTTTCCATGACCTATCCTGTTCGTTTCGCCGGTGCATTATAGCTGTGTCTTACCGTCTGATCTTTCTGAACACAGCATCCCTTCCTTCATGTGAGCTGATCTCTACAGTATTCCTTTTCAACAGATCTTTCATGTGATCGAAGACCTGCTGCGGCTTCATCCCGGTTGCCGCAGCGAGGTTCCCGATTGTGCTGTCATCACCTGCGAGTACATCAAGAATACGCGCCCTCTCGAATGCTGCTTCAAGGAGAGGACCAAATACAAGAAAGAACTGCCGATCAGTCAGTTTTTCACCATACACATTCCCTGCTTTGAGGGCATCCTTTTTACCAAGAAGCCTTATAAGCTTTTCAGCCCCTTCCAGGTAGTGTATTTTTATGTAATCAAGTTTCTCTTCAACTTCCATGGTCGTTGTTCAATCACTATTTCAAAACTTCAACGAAATTTCACTCTATGCCCAACTATTATCACCAAACGTCATCTAGTCAATCTCTTTCACCTTCTTTATTATCTCGTCTACCGCTATCACGTGAGAGTTGCTGCCTGTCAGCCTTCCAAAGAGGGCAAGCTCAAATACCTCAGATAGAAACAGAATGGGAAGGGCCTTCTCAGTTCTGCCAAGATAGGGTAAAAGATCTAGGTTCAACTGACAGAGAGGACATGGCGTTACAATAGTATCTGCACCCAGCAATACTGCCCTGTCCATGATCTTGCCCGAAAGGGTGTAGGTAACATCCTTATTTGTCAATGTTTTGCTGGCACCACAACATTCCATCTTGTATGGCCAGCTTATAAGTTCAACCCCCAGGGCCCAAAGCAAAGAATCCATGCTCGTTGGATTCTCCTTGTCGTCAAAGGCCTCCATCCCCATGACCCTTGTAAGGACACACCCGTAGTAGGGAACAACCTTGAGAGCGGAGAGATCGTGCCTAAGCCCTCTGGCGATGAGTTCGATCCCCACGTGATCGTGGAGCACTTCAATGATATTTTTTACCTCTCCCGTGCCCAAGCACTTGAGGGGTGAAATAACATTGTTGATATCTTTCCTGAACTCCTTGTCCTGCCTCATGCGTTCGTTTGTAACCTTCGACCGAATGTAACAGGCTGAGCAAGGTGCAAAAAAATGATGATCCCTTGCCTCTGTAAGGGCCAGGTTCCTTGCTACCAACGCGTGGGCAAGTCTATCGTCTACCGTATGGGCAGCAGAAGCTCCGCAGCACGACCAGTCGGGAAGTTCCTTAATTTCTATCCCGTAAGAGGAAAAAACCTGTTTTATGGATGTCTCGTAGAACTTGCTCGATGTCTTGAGTGAGCATCCCGGGTAGTACGTCAGGGCAGCCATAGCCTAAAGATCCTCAAACGCTTGTAATCCCACGACTGATAGACTGAAATCACTGGCCACATTTCTTGAATATCTCCTTCAACTGCTTACGATCTTTCACATTGTGGGGAAGAATGCCCATTCTTCCCTTCAGGAACATTCCTATACCCATCTTGGCATCTTCAAAGAAATTTTTCTTCTCAACCTTGTAGCGGAGAATAGCCTCGATTTCATGGAGCCTGCCGTGTCTCTCAACGCTTTCAAGAAATGCCTTGTCAAATGTCCAGGTGTCTTGCTCGGCTGCCTTTTGTTCCTTAATTGCCATTTTTCGCACAGTGTCAAAAACGTGGGCAATATCTATATCGTTGGGGCATCTCACGCTGCATGTGATGCACTGGAGACAGGTCCATATCGACTTAGCCCTGAGCACTTTTTCTCGCTCTCCGAGGACTATGTATCGTATGATCCTATGAGGATAGATGTCCATTTGGGTGACAACCGGGCAACCTACCGTGCACCGGTAGCACTGGTAACATGATGATATGTTTTCTCCTGACAGTTCTTCCAGTTCTTTTAAAAATGTAAGATTGTTCATCCGATATCTCGAAATTTTCCCCTACTTACAAGTCCAAATGTGAGAACTTTGTTAATTTGCTTACCTTTAATAGTATAAGAAAAAACCCTTTAACTTACAAGCAGAATGGGGTCGGCAAACACTGTCTACCGACCCCATTCGAAACAAACACTTTAGTCCAGACCCGACCCTTTGTGGGCCAGATGTAAAGCCTTTATTTTAACGATTGGCAGCCTTTTGAGCGGCAACCTTCGACTCAGAGCTTAGTATCTTTTTCGCACTCTCATCAAGCACATCGGTAATGAAGGGGATGTTTGTCTCTATTTCCGTTTCTCTGTTGGCTGAGAAGATATCGTTCCTTGATATCTCAGGCAGTCTGAAACGGCGCGCGCCTGCCATTAGCTGCTGGAGACCGGCAGCAAGCTTATCGACCAGGGTCCACATTGCGATAGCACCGTACGGAACATTTTTCATCTCGTCTTCACCGACTTTCTTCTGTACATCATAGTATCCCGCAAAGATTTCGTCAGCGGTAACGCCGAGTTCTTTGACCGCCGGTGGCAACTCGTCCCAGTTGCCATTCACTTTAGCCTTCCTGTCAGGATTCAGTACGCCTTCAATATTTGAACCAACAAAACCAGGGATCATGGCTCCTCTACCCATACAGATCAGTTTCGTGAACGGAGCACCAAGGGCAAGAGCTTTGAAAATATGGTCTTCGCGGGCCAAGCCACCTGCAAAGGCAATGTCGACAACCTTCACTCCTCTTGCGGCGAGCATGGAGGCATATTCATAGGTCTTAGAGTGGAGAAGGATTGACGGTACGCCCCATGACTCCATCATGTTCCATGGGCTCATACCTGTGCCACCACCAGAACCGTCAACAGTAAGAAGGTCAAGTTCTGCATCGCTTGCATACTTGATTGCCATTGCAAGGGCTTCCATGCCGTATGAACCGGTTTTGAGGGAAATTCTCTTATAGCCAATCTTTCTAAGATACTCGACTGCGGTCATAAATGATTCTTCAACCTGGTCTATGGATGAAAGATCAGTGTATCCGAGTCTGCTGTGACGTGCAAAGGTCTTTATCGCGCCATGCTCGAAGGCCTTCTGAACCTCAGGTTTTGTTGGGTCCGGATCCACTACATAGCCCCTATCCTTCAGGAAGAGTGCATAGCCGAGGCTGTCAACCTGGATTTCACCGCCAATATCTTTAGCGCCCTGGCCCCATTTGAGCTCAATGATGACCTTATCACCATATTTTTCAATAACGTATTCGGCCACACCGTTTCTCGTGTCTTCAACGTTCATCTGAACGATGATTGCTCCATATCCATCAAAATAGCGGAGGTACGTATCAATTCTGCGATCAAGCTCAGGCGCCTTAACGATCTTGCCGTTCTTAATTACCGCTTCCCGGTCGATGCCAACTACATTCTCACCAACCACGATGGGGATTCCAACAAGGGCTGCTCCAGTTGCAAAAGAATCCCAGTATTTTGCCGCGATGAACGTGGAACCCAGGGCACCGGTCATAATGGGAACCTTGCACTTTGTCTTTACGGTGCTACCGAACTCTGTCTCAATGTTCACATTGGGGAATATACAGTCATCAGCGGAATTGGACAATCCATTCGGGAGACCACTTACACCATAATTATATCCCTGGATCCTTAGTGAATTATACGCTACGCCAAGGTGCATGGTGTTGCCGCTTCCTGCTGTCACAAATCCAAAATCCCTCGGGTAAAGCATCTTTCTACCCTTGAGACTGGAAAGAAACGTCTCGCATTTACCCTTACAGTCAGCGCGACATAATGTGCACAGACCGGACTCTGTCGGATTACCCCTGTTCACTGTCCCTAATGCATCATTTGATTTTGACCACTCAATCATATGAACCTCCTATTTGTTTAATTAATCGGTAATTCACTGCCACCTAGACGGCAACTGATTGCCGTCCATTTATACTCTCATTGTTAAAAATAATATCAATTGCCGGCTTTTATTGTCAAGTAAATAATGATATTACCCGCTAATTGATTTTTTGCTTGCCGTTTCCAGAAATGCTTGTTATACTCTATATACGGCAATATTGCCGATAAAATGCTATTTATTGCCATTAGAACAATCATGGCTTCCCTGGTGAGGTAATTATGCAAGAAAAAAGAAAATCAAAAGAATTGTTAATTCTCAATACCCTTAAGAATTCACAAAAAGCACTGTCAAGTGCCAAGATTGCCGAAGAACTCATATCCCTCGGTCATGAAATCAGCGAGCGCACAGTGCGCCTTTACCTGAAACAATTGCTTTCAGAGAGCCTAACCACAAGTAACGGCAAAAGGGGTCATATTATTTCCGAAAAAGGCCTGAAAGAGCTTGATTCCTCAAAGGTTATTGAAAAGGTTGGTTTTCTCTCGGCAAAAATTGATCAGATGACGTATCGAATGAACTTCGACCTCAATACAACGTCCGGCGATGTGGTAATTAACATAACGATTGTTGAGCCCAAGATCTTTGCACAATGCATTCCTGATATCATCAAGGTCTTTGCAGATGGATACGCCATGGGAAATATGATCACCTTTCTCGGCCCTGGGGAACGCCTTGAGCATATTACCATTCCTGAAGGGATGATAGGCGTTGGCACGGTCTGCTCCATAACCCTTAATGGAGTGCTCTTGAAGCATGGCATTCCAACAAACTCCCGTTTTGGGGGCCTCCTTGAACTGGTGGATAAAAAACCAATTCGTTTTGTTGAAGTTATCATGTATGACGGCACGAGCATTGATCCCCTTGAGGTGTTTATCAGGAGCGGTATGACAAACTACATGGGCGCTATCAAGACAGGAAATGGTAGGATAGGGGCAAGCTTCCGTGAGTTTCCCGCTGAAAGCCGGGATACGGTTGAACAGCTCGGTGAAAAGCTCAAAAGGATAGGTCTCGGAGGGCTGGTCACCATAGGAAGACCAGGCCAGAGCGTTCTTGATATTCCGGTCAGCGAAGGCAGGATTGGGGCAATTGTCATAGGGGGACTCAATCCGGTTTCCATCCTTGAGGAGAATGGTGTCAGGGCTTATTCAAGGGCCCTGGGTGGACTCATTGACTTCAACAGGCTCTTCCGGTATGATGAAATGGAAAGCCGTATCCGTCAGTTTATCCATTAATTGCTTGGTCAGCGCCTCAATGAAGGATATACTATTAAGGACAAATTTGCTATGAAATCATCTTTTCCGGCAAGCACTGGCCTGACAGGCCTCGATGAAATACTCAACGGTCTCCGTCTCGGGGACAACGTAGTCTGGCAGGTTGACGAGATCGAAGACTACCATCATTTTGTCCTTCCCTTTGTCCACAATGCCATTACAGAAGGAAGAAGAGTCGTGTATATGAGATTCGCTGATCATGAACCTCTCCTTGAACCTTCTGAGCATATCAAGGTTTACACCTTGGACGCCCACACAGGTTTTGAATCCTTCACGACCCAGGTCTACAACATTGCAACCAACGAAGGCAGAGAGGTCTTCTACATCTTTGACTGTCTGTCTTTCCTGCAATCAGCGTGGGCCACCGATCTCATGACAGGAAACTTTTTCGTGGTCATGTGTCCATATCTTTTTGAGTTGGACACCATTGCCTATTTCTCCATCATGAGACACAGTCACTCTTTTAAAACTGTCGCCCGTATTCGAGAGACAACCCAGCTGTTGCTTGAGGTCTATCACCCAGGGGGTAATTACTGCGTCCATCCCCTGAAGGCATGGAACCGGTATTCACCGACCATGTTCTTTCCCCATCTTGAAGAGGGCAGGGAGTTTACGCCCATCATCAATAGCGTCGATGCAACTCAGCTTTTCTCTGATATATCAAGACGGGAGGCACAAAGTCCTCGAAGATACCTTGATTATTGGGACCGACTTTTCATGAAGGCAGAAGACCTTTCCAGGAGACCCTGCAAACCGGAAGAGCGCCAGGAAATGATTGATGAGCTTTGCCGGATCATGATCGGCAGGGAAAGCAGGATGCTCGCCCTTGCCAGAAAAATATTCACCCTGGAGGATCTTCTCAACATCAAGTCACGGGTCATTGGGACAGGTTTTGTGGGAGGAAAAACAGTAGGGATGCTCCTTGCCCGCAGAATCCTTGAGCTTGACAAATGGATTCCCTGGCAAAATTACTTGGAACATCACGACTCTTTTTACGTAGGCTCAGATATTTTTTATACGTATATCGTTCAAAACGGGCTCTGGAAACTCCGCATGGAGCAAAAAACAAAGGAAGGCTACTTTGATGCAGCGCTCCCCCTCAAAGAGAAGATGTTGAGCGGTACCTTTCCTTATGAGATAAAAGAACAGTTTCAACAGCTCATCGAGTACTTCGGCCAGTCTCCCATTATCATTCGGTCAAGCAGCCTTCTCGAAGATGCCTTCGGCAACGCCTTTGCAGGCAAATATGACAGCATCTTTTCAGTAAATCAAGGCACCCCCGAGCAGCGTTACACTAATTTTGTTGAATCAGTGCGAAAAATCTTCGCAAGCACCATGAACGAAGATGCCCTTACCTACCGGCTACAGAGGGGTCTCGATCAGCATGACGAGCAGATGGCACTCCTTGTTCAGAGGGTCTCGGGGTCTTACAGAAAGCACTATTTCTTTCCTGACCTTGCCGGTGTTGGCATATCATACAATAATTTTGTCTGGAAGGAGGGGATGGACCCGAAAGCAGGGATGTTGCGGCTTGTTGCAGGCCTTGGAACAAGGGCTGTGAACCGCGTCGAAAATGATTACCCCCGTACTGTTGCCCTTGATAATCCCCAGTATCGTCCTCATGCCAGCCTCGATGAGGCACGCCGTTTTTCCCAGCATGACCTTGATGTTCTCAACATTGAAAGCAATACACTTGAGACCATTTCACTCCTCGAAAAAGCCCACGAGGGGTTGGACATCAAGCTTGACCTCTTTGGAATCAAAGACCAGGAAACAACACAGAGACTCAGAGAATTGGGCCACCATGATCGTGAGGCATGGATTCTCACCTTCGACAACCTCCTCACCCGTTCATCCTTGACCGGGGTGATGCACCGCATGTTGAAGAAGCTCGAGGAGATATATGACTATCCCGTGGAAACTGAATTCACCGTCAATTTTACGCAGTCCAATACTTACAAAATCAATCTTCTTCAGTGCAGGCCTGTTCAGACAAAGGGTCAGGTACAACGGGTAAAGATACCTACTGATATAGAGCAGGATAGTATATTTGTATTGCTTGAGGGACATTTCATGGGTGGAAGCGTCGTTCAGAATATTGGACGGGTTATTCTTGTTGATCCCTTGGCCTATGGCAAACTCACCGTATCCGATAAATACAGTGTTGCCCGTCTCATCGGCAAGCTTAATAAGCTCATTAAGAGTCGTGAGGCAACGCCAACTATGCTATTGGGGCCTGGCAGATGGGGGACTACAACTCCTTCTCTCGGGGTACCCGTAAGGTTTTCAGAGATCAACAATGTGAGCTTTCTTGGAGAGATTGCGTACACTGATGGAAACCTTATGCCGGAGCTTTCTTTCGGCACCCACTTCTTTCAGGACCTCGTTGAGACCAATATTTTTTACCTCGCCATTTTCCCTGAATACCCTGAGGTGATATTTCATCAGTCTATCCTTAATCAGTTTGAAAATGTACGTGAATCCCTGGTGCCGGAAAGTTCAAAATTTGAAGATGTTGTGAAGGTCTATGACATGGGTGAACGAAATCTCCGCATCATGGCAGACATTGTGTCACAGAAACTCATCTGTTTCTTGAACAATAGTTAGTAGTTCGGAGTTCAAAGTTTGGAACAGCTAGCCCATACTATACGTGAGGCAGGGTTTCCACGAGTTTGACTAGTAGAGGGGGTTATGCAAACCCCGGTTAATGATAAAGTAGGCTACTCACCGCATCGTTAAAGGTGAGTAGCCGCGAATATTCATAGAGCGTCGACATCGCCTTGCTCTCTGTGGGTATACCCGCTTCTTCCGCTGCAGCGATGGGGTTCAGGCCACCAACGACGAGCGTGCCAACCTTGTCAACTCCTACAGGAACATCAAGCATCGGTTGATTTGGCTTGCCGAAGAGAATATTGCCCCCCAATCCTTTATTAGCCATTTTTTCCGTGAGGATTTCGGCCTCTCTCATACTCACGACAGGTATCTCCCGAAAACTTGCGAGTATCTTCCCGTTGTTCTCCGCTATAGCGCCGGCTACGTCAGTTGTTCTGCTTTTGATGAGAATCTCTAATGGATCCATTGAGGAGCCCTCATAGCTGATAAGCGAGGTAAATCTTCTGGGGATTCCATCTTCAATTTCGACAACACCTCCGTACCGTGATGTTACCGGTATCCCTGACTTGAGGAAGATGCCGTTTAGGGTTATGCTGCACACGGTCCCAAGGCCCACACATCCCATAGGAACCTGCACGTCGCCTATCCTTTCCCCACCCTTTGCAAGAATAATCCTGTTACTCATCACGTAGGGGGAGGCGAATACTCCTGCTGCAATTTTTACCACATCTCTCAGTTTTTTCTCTGAGAAAAAAGATATGTTAAGGATAATGTTCCCCTTGAGGGTATCAATATTAAAATCCGTGAGATAGGACAGACTGTCTATCTTGCTGATGATAAAATTGATCCTTTCCGATACGAAGGCTTTATTGAGCTCTCCTTTTCCTTTTTCCGTAATTACTCTGCCCCTCTTCCCCTGAACTCTGGTCATGCCCATGTGGTCCAGGAGTTTCAAATAATGACGTACCGTCCTCTCGGAGAGCTCAATCCCGTGGTTTAAGAGCTCTCTGGACAGTTCAATTGATCCCACAATGTCCTCGTATTTATCGAGGACCCGCAGGATAGTAAACATGGTTCTGTTCATTACACAATTCCGTAGGCGAGCATTGCCTTTGCTACCTTCATGAATCCTGCAATATTTGCCCCTGCTACATAGTCTCCTTTCTTGCCATAAGCCTCACTTGCCTCAATGGAAGCCTTGTGAATGCCTTTCATGATTTTGAGGAGGAGTCCGTCTACTTCCTCTCGGGTCCATGACATTTTCAGGCTATTCTGACTCATTTCAAGTCCGGAAACCGCAACACCGCCTGCATTTGCAGCCTTGCCCGGGCCAAAGAGCACATTGTTTTCCTGGAAGGCTCTCACTGCCTCTGGGGTTGAGGGCATATTGGCTCCCTCGGCAACGCAGAAACAACCATTCTTAACGAGGGCTTCTGCGTTTTTCCCATCAATTTCATTCTGTGTTGCACATGGTATGGCCACATCCACCCTAAGTCCCTGCTGCCTGATGACATCCCAGACACTGTCTCCCAAATAACAGACGGAACCGAACTTGTCAGCATATTCTTTTATTCTTCCCCGCTTTACATTCTTTAGCTCCATAACAAAGTCACATTTGTCCC
>Ga0105103_10000654_pt1 | contig 19545 bp, 31 predicted proteins | sample PPLLaktember2015_2_FD_79107 | JGI IMG/M metagenome (GOLD analysis project Ga0105103, IMG submission 79107) | Freshwater sediment microbial communities from Prairie Pothole Lake near Jamestown, North Dakota, USA - PPLs Lake P7 Core (6) Depth... | ecosystem: Environmental > Aquatic > Freshwater >...
GAAATCAGATTTTGGTTTTTCGTCAGACGGGATCATTTCAATAATTTTGTCCCACACTTCCCATGGAATTTCAAAAAGGAAAACTTTGCCCTTATTTTCTGGCTCAAGATAATCCTCAACGATTAAAATGTTACAGATGTGGCTCGTTTTCCTGTAGCGTGGTTGAAGTCGTGATTTTACTTCATCACTGCCATCTGATTTTTTGATAATTTCAAAATTTTGATCGCACACTGGGCAAGGTTCATTGATGGTGGTGGGGCAATTTTCAATAAACCATTTGCCTCCTGAAATAGTAAAGTAGTGTTTGTAAAAAGTCAAAACACTTCCTTCATCCAAATTTCCATTAGGAAGAAACTTGATGACTGCTCTACCTTTACCTGCATCATCAAATTTCATTTCCCAAAACCGAGGATCCTTTTTTTCAGAATACCCCTTTTTTGTCGTTTTTTCAAGGAATTCGAGATTTTTTTTACCCCATCCTCCCTTGAGTTTTGAAACCAAAGCTTTTGCATCGTCTCTGTTGATCATGATTTTTTTCTCCTTATGTCATGATATTTTGTTCTAATTGATTCAAAATTATTGACTTAATTTTATCAGTGTGTGGCATTAGAGTATTATATCTGATAATTTGTAACAATGATTCTTTTATTTCTTTAAAATTGGAAAATAGATTTGAAAGATGAGAAATTGTTCCTATATAAATTTTTTTATCTTTAAGCATTTTGAGTATTTCGTCTTGCTTTATTAATTCAAAATCTTCATATTCCTTCAATTTGAATTTATTGATTAAATATGAAATATCTTCTCTTAATGAAATTTCAATATTTTTATGAAATTTCAAATACAATAAATAATTCTTTTCAGCAAAATTTTCGTCGTAAAAGCCAATGTAAAACCCACTGTTGTAAAGTAAATTTGCAAAAATAAATCTTTTAAATCTTTCAATATTGTATTCTTTTTCAAATTTTATAATGTTTCTTTTTACATTTTCACGTTCTTTAAGCCAACGCACCGCGGGTGATGGATAAATTCCCGAATCATATTTAAAATTTTTATTCTTAAACAAAAATTTCAATTTTAAATATTCAGCGTAATACTTTAGCATTTTATTATTATATACAAAGTATTATCAAAATAAGAATTTTGGGTCACTTTGTTTTCTCCACGTTTTACGAAAAAGACTAACTTCTTTTTGTTTCAGTGTTTTATTTTCTGCTATTATTTTATTTTTTAAATCTTGAGACATCAATTTTTTAATTTCTTTGACACTTGCCCCTGTATATTCAATGTACCACAGAAGTGTTTCAGTTATAGTTTTGTGATTTAAAATAATATTTGTTTGATGGATTTTTGATTCAAATTTGCTTTTATTAATCATTGAAAAATTTTAAAATATTACTTTGTTTTTCTGGCGAGTTAATTTTAACTTCAGTTGGTTTTTTGACATATTTTCTTTTGACTTGCGGTTTTTCTTCTTTTGGTTTTTCTTCTTTTTTTGCCAACAAAAAATTTGTACAAATTATCAATACAATACCAAAGGGGTCAAATATGAAAATTAAAATGAGTATTAATCCGTGAGTTACTCTATCCATATCTGTTTTAAACAGTTTAGATAAATATTTCAGGGTTCCTATATCAATTTTTGAAACATCCTTTTTAACATCAATTCCTTCAGAATTTAATTTTATATCTTCTCGTTGCAATTCATCAATTCGTTTAAAAGATTCATCATTTAATACAGTCAATGATGAAATTTGAGAATCTGTATTTTTAATGTCTTCTCTCATTGATGCAATTAATCGTCGATTCATCATCTCAAGAGCTTTTGTATATCTTGATTCTTGATCTGTTCTAATGCTATTTAATTTCTCAAGCCGAGTATTATTGATTTCAATGTTCTTTTTTATTGAATCAATTTTACTCTTTATATTCATTCTCTGATTTTCAATAATATTGTTTTTGGACTCAACAATATTTACCTTTGTTGAAGTTGATTGATAAGCATTTGACAAATATCCATATATCCCAACAGAAGTAACAATCATTACAATGGGGATAATTATGAATAGAGAAATTTTTAAAATCTTAGGTGATGTCTTTCTCCATTTATACAAGAAAGATGTTGCGACAACCTTACCTGCTTCAATTGCCCCTCCTAAAAGAATAACAGCTTTTGTCCCCGCAAACAAATGACTTAACCCTACAATTGAGAAATAAGCAGCGAGCGACAAAAGAGTAATAGCAGTCACAAACGTCAAATGATAAAGATGAATTCTGATTTTTTTCATAGCGAAATATTTTCAATAAAATTCCTAACGTCATCCGATCTTATTACTGAAAATAGTACAATTTCGTGTTTTTTTACATAAGGTATTACGGTAAAATAAGATGTTTTTGTTTTATTTTCTTCTTTTAGTGGAGTAATAATTTTAATCAATTTCCACTGTTCAAGATAGGTAACAATTTTATCCCGTAAAACATAATCATCAACAACCATTGCATTTCCCAAAATTTGTTTATAGTGGGCAATGAAAATTCTATTTTTCTTTTTAATAATATAGCAAATTTGTTTCAATTTTGTGACAACTGTTCCATCTTCTTTGTTCTTAGTTTTGTATTGTTTTCCAATTCGTGTTAGAGTCTCCATAACTTTTCGAAAATCATCATCAGTTGTTTTTTCAATTTCAATTAGGCGGTACAACATTTCGTGTCTCCTTGTATTTATTTATACTTGTTTTTAGAAATTCAATAAATTTTTTGTTTTTCACATTTTCAATTATATACAATGCCAAATTCTCTGCATTGGAATATTTATTTTTTTTGTGTAGAATTATATTCAATATATCAACTGCTGAATAAGCAGGGATGACTTCCTTGTCAGTGATTAAATAGATGTGAGAAAAACACCATCCTAAATAATAATCATTTACCCAATAAAAATTTGTCTCAAATTCTAAATTTAGTTTTTTTAAAATTTGTTGTAATTTTTCCCCTGTTTCAATAGAAACAACTGAAAAATCAACCATATTTCGTTTCATGCTATTATATTCAAGACTAGATAAATTTTCATTAGTCATTTTTCTTTTTTTCTTTTTTAACTTTCTCAACGCCACCTTCAACTAATTCAATTGTTGTAATTTTTTCTGCAATTAAAGGTAATACTTCTAAAAGTTTTTTAGTATTATAATCTGGGAATATTGTTTTCATTTTATTTAATAAAACAGGCTTATCTCCCTTTTTTAAATTGAGAAATGGTGTATATTTTCTTTTTTGAATGCCATGAAAATACAGCAAATATGCAGCCCATTTTGAAATACGAAATGGAAATTTATTAAGTTCACTCGCTAAAGCTAAACCAGCCGGGTCAAAACTCATTAATCGATTCATTTCAATCACGTTGAAAAATTCATTTACGATTTCTTTTGGAAGAGGTTCATGCTCTTTTGTAATATTTCTGTAAAAATCAAACACATTATAAGTTTCTTTATCTTTCATTTTTTAACAATTTTATTATATAATCTTTTGAATATATTTTTAGATTTAAATTCTAAACATGGTTTACAATTTTCACAGGAAAGATTTTCTTTGCATGGTTCAAAATTATCAAACCTACAAAAGTTTATATTATCGTTATAATAATAACACTTAAAGCAACAATCACACCTAGACTTTTCTTTATCTGTATATTGTAATGAGAATAAAATCATGTTTACCTCAATATAAATTTTGGCCACGTTGAATATGAATCAACATCAACATACCTATACATTTTTTCCAGTTTAGCTAGATCTCTTACCGTTAGTTTCACTGCTCGGTAAACAATATCTGAAACATTATTTTTATTGTCTTCTTTTTCTATAAAAATTGCAAACAACAAAATATCTCCGGGAATAATTTCGGTTCCAAATTCTGATGTTTTCTTTGCCATATTTTGTAAACGTTCTTCAGTAATTGATTTGGAATTTTTTAGTTGTTCTTTAAACACTTCTAATATAATTGATTTGGGCGGTTTGGGGGTTTCTTTATAATAATCCTCTCTATCACCTTCATAATGATGTGCCATTTTTTTCTCCTTATCGATGCCATGAAATTGAATATTCACCGCACGTTGAGCATTCTGATACTTGAACATTAAAAGGAATATTTGGGTCATCATCCTCAACAAATTCGTGCCCACTTATTGGACACATATGACGAAATGATAACCATAAACCGCGAATAAAACATATAAGTTTCACTGTTTACCTCCATTTAGAATCTGGGATTGAATTTTCAAATATAAATAGATCCTGAGCTATTCCATTTTCGTCCACATATAATTGAGTGATAACCTGAACAAGATCCCACCCAACGCAAGATTCTGAATTTAAAAATGTTGTAATATTGTCTAAAATTTTTGTACTGCCAAATATGTTTATTTTTTCTGTAATTGAAGGTTTTGGAATTATTTTATAGTTTTTCATTTTGTTTACCCCCATGATATTGATGGAGAATGATCGTCAAATTTTATTGTATATCCTAGTTTTTTAAAACGATCTAAAATCTTATTTTCTAATATTTCAATTGCATCATCATAGTTATGCAATTTTGGAAAGTGTAATAATATTTGAGATTTTATTTCAATTGATTCAGTTTCTGTTTTACCATTTATTGCGGCAATAAAAATCTTTGTTTCTATGTCTTTAATGATTTCATGTTCTGGATCAAGTACAGATTGAAAACTTATTTCCTTTGCAATATCTGGTGTCATGTACAACATTTTTCATTCTCCTTTTTGTTATCACATTCAACTTCAAATCTAAAGTTAATAAATTCGCTATTAATAGCTGCTGTACATTGAACATAAATGTCTATAGCAAATTTGCCGGATTTAATAATATCAGGAGTATTGTTACTTTCATCACATATAACATTGTGCCCAAATATTACGTTTGCGTATTTTAATAAATTTAATTCCAGTTCAATTTTTGTTTTAATCCAACTCCTATGAATTTCATCGTTGGGTTTAAAAATCAATTTTTCAATTATCGGTTCTGTAATTTCTTTTATTTTTGTTATTAATTCTTCTTTAGTTATCATTTTTGTTTTCTTTAAATAGAGGTGGAAGGGATTGAACCTCCATTAAGCGATTATAAGTCGCCCGTTCTACCATTGAACTACACCTCCATTTCACACTTCAAAAATTTCACGTTCATAATCATATTCTTTTTCTTCTTTTCTATCCCACCATGTCCAATTTTCGGCCCAATCTTTTAAACTTTCAACTAAAATATTTTTATATTGGGCGGCTTTGTCTATAGATTCAAATTCAAGTGTTACTACTAAATTATCTTTTGATTTGTCTTTTCCTCTTAAAGCCACAGAAAAAGAGCATATTTCAGGATGGTCAAATGAATTAACGTGTAAGAGATTTTTAGCCTTAGGCGCATATTCGTGGCCAAACCCTATATCTGTAAGTGCCCTAAATCTTTCATCCATTTCTAATACTTTGAAAAGTATAACGTTTTCAATTTGTTTAATCCAAAATTTTCCTTTCATATTACTTGCCACTCCGCTTTTTTAGTTAACATTTTTATTCTCCTAATTTATCAATTTTTAACTGCGATATAATAATTTCTAATGAAACCATTAACTTCAAATTTACTGCAACATAAAAACATTTTTTTATACATAAATCTGTTATCATATATTCGCGAATATATTTTTTTTCACATAGCCATTTTAAAGATGGTTCAACCATTGATTTAAAAAATTCTATTTGATTAATATTAAGATCTACCATATAATTAGCAGCTATTGACATAATAGCTTTTAATCCTGCTCGTAATTCCGTGATTACATCATTTTTATTTTTTAAAGAAGAATAAAGGCCGGGAGGCGCTTTGGCGTCTCCACTCAGGCCTAGCACTATTTGGGGCTCAGCCCTGGCCTCTATTCTCATTTAAATTCACACTCACTCATTAGCATTATTGCCATACTAACGCAATTGATTTCTTTATTAAAACAAAAAGAATTATTCACCATATGCTGATTGATAATTAAAATTGCATTTGCAATGCTGGCGTTTAAAAAGATAGAATCAATTCGGTTATAAAGTTCATTCACCAATGTTTCAAATTCAACCGAATTTACATAAATCCAATCTCGTACTTTTGCAAAATTCTTTTCTTTTAAATGTTGAAAAAATTCAACATACTTACTTTCCTCAATTAAAAAAATTATTCCTTCATCTACTTTTCCTTTTGCTTGAACGTACCCCTGTAACTGTACTAAGGTTTTTCGCATATCAGGGAAATATTGTTTGATGAATTCAATAAATACCTTTTTACCATCTTCAGTTATTTCAACGTTTTCACTTTTCAAAATGTCAATTACTCTTTTAGCAAATACCTTCAACAATTCTTTTTTTGTTTTATCGTCAAAGGAAAAATCAATTGAGTGAAGTCTAGAAACAATTGGTTCTGGCAATTTACTTTTATAATTTGCAGTAAAAATAAAACGAACATTACTGGAATACTGTTCAATAAACCCCCGAAGTGCAGGCAATGACGTAGAACTCATATTATCTGCTTCATCTAAAATAATAATTTTTGGGAGTCCTTTTACGTTTGATTTCGTAATTGAGAAATTAAACATTTTATCTCTAATAACTTCAATCCCTCTTTCTTCTGAAGCATTAATGAAAATATAATCTGCCCCCAATATTCTTGGTATAAACCGGGCAACTGTTGTTTTACCCATCCCTTTTGGCCCATATAATAATAGGTTTGGTATATTTTTACTTTCAAGAATGCTTGAAATAAATTGTCTTTGATAATCAGAACAAATTAATTCTGACAAATCTTTAGGGCGATATTTTTCTTCATATAATAAATTTCTCAAGTTTTCCATTTTAAATATCCAACTTTGAAATGAAATAATCAAATCCTATTGGTTCTTTCTTTTTTCCATTTGCGGTTTCAATTTCTTTTAATGCTGAAAAACGAACCAACACTGAATCATTTGCTTCAATTAAATGATCTGTTGGTAATAGTGAAAAGTCAGTTTTTTTAGAACCTATTCTTATACCAAATGAACCTTCAAAATCATTTTTCAGAGCATTTTCCCCAAGATGTAATTTGTAAATATTTGTGGTTGGGTTATTTGCGTCTTTTAAAATTCCAATAACTTGATTTTTTTGTATACTAAAAATCAAAATTTCAATTTTCATAACTGACGCCATTTCTTTTAAATCATTAAGATCTTCTTTTTTAAGAACAAAATTGAGAACAGGATCTGGTAAGTTTGAAATTTTCTTTTTTGGGCGTTCTGGTAGTAGTGCTTCAGAACAATGATAAAATTTCAATTGACTCCTGGAAGTTTTCAACAAAATATGATTGTCTAAAAATTCACAGACGAACCCTTTTTCTGAAGACATTTTATTATACAATTTCAGAAATTCTTCTAATGAATAAATTGAAAAGGGAGTAATTTTTGTTTCTTCTTCCGGTAAAGAATAAATTAACACTTTGTCATGCCCACTTGATTCATCAGATGCAGTGGCACACATCCCACTTTTATTCTCATTGAAAAATAGAGAAGTTGAAACATCCTTAAAAATATTCAATACCTCAATTGTCGTTTTTGAAAGTATCATAATACCTCCTATATTCTTATTATAACAATTTACTACCTTAATTTAGATCTAATTCTTTATTGGTTTTTATTGTTTTGTTGTCGATATAAACAATCAAATTATATTTTCCCGACTTTAGGTGGATTGGAACAGGATTATCAACGTCAAAATATTGTTTATTTTTTCTATCCCACACCCATACTTTAAAAAATTTTCCATCTTCCTTTATTCTTCGACGCTTAATTATTTTTTTCCATTCAATCAGTGAATTTGTTTCAGTAAATTCATCATCGTCTTGCCATGCCCCTTCATCAACCGGAGAATTTCTTAAAAATCTATTCTTTATTTCACGTAAAGCAACAACAGACGGTTCATTGTCTTGATCTGGGAAAAGAAACCACAAATGATCCATATACTTAGATTTCAATTCTGTTTCTTGTATGATCTTTTTAAATTTATCAGACATAATATTTTCCTCCAATTTTTCTGTATATTCAACTGCATATTTAATGAACTGTTTTTTCAATTTAATATCATCCTTAAAATATGTCATGTATGCATAATACCCCGATAATTTACTCAATAGGGAAGAAAAATTTCTAGCTAACATAAGAGCTTCTCCCCTTGAATCTATTTCTTTTATTACATCTAGAATTTCAGATTTTTTCATACCAACTAAATTATACAATTCAAAAACAAAATCTTTTGCGTAAGCCATTATATCCATATAATTTGTAATTCTGAAATTTGAATTTCTTTGTGCCTTTTTAGAAAAATTTGCAAGCATATTTAATTTAGATTTAGGATCAACTTTAGACATTTGAACATTATGGATTAATTCATGCTCATATGTGCGTTGTATATCTAACATATATATCTTTAAATCATCTTGATTCATATCGTTTGACACCAGTAGTGAAAAGAAAGGTAGTGAAAATATAAATATTATCCTTTTATTGACCGCATTATAGGAAGCACCCAGTATGCACCTAGATGTATTAATTTTAACATTAGAATGTTTAATTTCAATTGGAATGAACCCCACATCATCTTGGTGTTTATTATTATATTCATCAAAAATATCTTTTAATTTTTTAAATGCCTTTGTTTCTGATATTTTTTTATTCAATAATTCTCTATTGATTTTTGCCAATAAGAAATCATATAATTCTTTCCCTGATGTTACAATAACTGCTTCATTAATCATTTTGCTAAAATTAAAATCACTGTAACAATCGCAACAGGAATTGCTATATAGAAGAATTTTTTCTTTTTTTCTTTATTATATAAAGTCATTGCATCATTTTTGCTTTGAGTTTCTAGATTTTTTTCTTCCTCAATCTTTTTAATTTCGGCATTTAAATTTCCAATCTTTTGTTCTTTCAATGCATCTTTACCATTTAATAAATTAATTTCTCCTGTTTGGGCAGAAATTAATTCACTTTTAGTTTTATCAGATTCTGACAATTTCTCATAATCAATAACTAAACTGAAAAGATTTGTACGATTATCAAAATTAATAGAGAGAAAATTTTCTTTTGAATTAACAGAATTTTCTACATTGTTTCGTTTGAGTGCTTTTTCTAATTCTTTGTCTTTCTCATTTGCTGTCATACTAGAATATTTTTGTTGAATTTTTCTATATTTTTCTGCTATATCCGTTATATCTCCTTTCAATTTATTATTTACCTTTTTAATTTTTTCAATTTCAATTTCTTTTTTGCTAATTTTAATATTCAACTCATCATTGTTTTTCCTTAACACTTCTCTTTCTTTTTCAATTTGTACAATTTTTTTATCACGTTCTTTGATCGTATTGATTGTGGTTTTATCCTTTGAACAGTATACCCCAACAAAAGCAATCCCTAAAACTATTAAAATAATAAAAAATAACAAATTCTTTTTCATTTTTTATTCCTCTTTAAAAATGATTTAAACCTTCTCATTGTTTTCTTTTTTGATCTTTTCATCTTCATTTTAGTTGCTGATTTTATTTTCTTGTGTTTTCTTTTTCTGGCTGATCTTTTAAGTTTTCGTATTGTTGACGCCTTTATTTTTTTATATGACCCACCAACTTTCCGAAATCCTGCTTTCCTTTTAACAATTTTACCACCTCTAACCATCTTTTTCACAGCCGCTTCACTTAATGAATAATCAGAACCAAATTGATCTCCTGTTTCTACATCATTATATTCATCAGCGGCTTCAATTGAATCATAATCAATTTCACCCTCATCCTCAACTTCATAAAATTCTTCAAGCATATCCAAAATATACGATAATACGTGCTGTGGGATTTCAACTGGGCTATTTTCAAGAAAATACTGAATGGCATGAACTAGCGCTAATTCGTTGGCGTCTGTTTCTTCATCTGCTTCAATATCATCCAAAATTTCAAGTACTTCTTCTATTGTAATTAAATCTTCTTCTTCTTCTTCTTCAAATATCTTTTCAAATTTCATTTTACAACTCCTTATAGAATATTTATAATTTCAACCACTCTTTTCGTAAGTTTGCGTCAGAACCAAAAACAATATTTATTGATTCAGGAGTGGCATCATTTCTAGTAAAGACATATTGAATAGGTTCATTAATCATTTTAGAATATTCACTCTCATCTAGTCTGCCTAGTCCTTTATAGTATTTAATGTTCCAGTCTTTTATTCGCTCTCTGTCCTCTCTAAATGCATCCAAACTATAATATCTCTTTACTTCTTTTCCTTTTGTTGCTATAATAATTGGCGATAAATATTTTCTTATGACTCCTCTGTCAAAAAGCTCGGGCCAATATTTGTGGAAAAATATCAATAAAAGAGATGAGATTGAATTCCCATCAACATCAGCATCAGTCAAAATTATGATTTGCCCGTATCTAATGTCTTCTGCTTTTTCATGAATATCTAATCCAACAGCTTTCATAATATCTTGTAATTCGGCGTTATTGATTACTTCTTTATCGGTTGCTTGGATAGTGTTTAATACTTTACCTTTTAACGGTAACCCCGCGTGGTAATAGATATTTCTGACTTGTCTAAAACGTCCAATAGCACTCTCACCTTCAGCCAAAAATAATGAACACTTATCTCTTTCATCACTAATTGATTCTAACAATTTTGGAATTTTCTTTTTCAGAATTTTCTTCTGTTTTATTTTTACTTCTTGCCTATTTTTCAATTCTTCTTTTATCAAATAAACATCAATTATGGGTTTTAAAATTTCTTCATTATTAAAAAGAACTTTTATAAATTCATCAGGAATATTGTTGAAAATTGGCGACAGTTCGGGTATTGTGTTTATTATTCGTTCTTTAGTTTGAGAATCAAATTTTATTCCTGATACATTTCGTGCTGAAATTACAAACAATAATCCATTTTTTATGTCAGATGGTTTAACATCAATTTTCTTTTTCTTATTAATTATTTCTCTGAGTTTATAGGATATTGAATTTGAAACTATTTCAACGTGTGTTCCACCTCTTGATGTTTCAATTCCATTTACAAAAGAGATGTGATCATGATCGTCACTTTTGAAAACAGCAACTTTAATATTGTCATCCTCAAACATTACAAAATCTTCATCTATCATTTTACAATAATCTTTAAATCGGGAAGATCTTACTTTTATTCCGTTCCATTTAAATTCTACTTCAGGGAAAATCATTGCTAAATCTATTATTCGTTTATGCAGTAAGCCCAGGTGGTCATCGTCATATTCCTTCATATTGAAATAATTAAAATCTAATCGATAGGTAATCTTTGTACCTGCAGGTGATCCTGGTTTATCTTTATACTTCTCTTCATATCTCTTATTATGATCTTCACACGATAAATGGAGCCAACCTCCATCTGTGTTTTGTGTGTACACGTCAAAAAACAAACTGAAAATATTTGTCAGAGAAACACCAACACCAAAACGCCCGATTGATATTTCTCCTTTGTTGCCAAAATTTGAACCAGCCCGGAGTTTAGTAAAAGCAAGTGTTGCTTTTCGAATATTTCCATTTTCTGAAAAGTCAGTAGGTAGACCTCTACCATTGTCGGATATTGTTATTTCATGTTTATCAGCATAAATCATAATCTTGTTTGAAAATTTAAATCCTGTTTTTAACCCCTCATCCAATGAATTTGAAATAACTTCGTCAAATAATTTAAGAATTGCAGGGATATAAGTTATTTCCTTTTTTACTAATTTATTTTCTTCGGCAACCCATCTCATTGCTGTTACGGGTAAAACAGAACCGACATACATATCTGGTCTTTGAAGAACATGTTCAATTTCACTAAGTAATTTAATTTCAGCAGGTTTCATATTTTTCCTTTAAAAAGATCGAGCCCGCCATCTCATTTTTTGGTTGATATGAGATGACGGGCTCGATTGGGGTCATTCAGGAGTTTCGGCGGGAATCTCTTTTTGCTTTTTGTTTTTTCGCTGTGCAGCGCGTTCAGCCCGTTTTTCTTGGGAGAAAACACGAAGTCGTTTCTTGAACGCAACTAGCGAAACCCACGCCTGCTTCGTCTGAAGTTTAATCACCTTCACATCTCCATTGTCGACTGACAATTGAAAAGTGGGGTCATTAATAACTCCTTTCAACGCGTTGAATGTTTCTTGCATTTAGCCTCCTATTAAATTATGATTATATTATACAACATTTTATTTTAAATTTAGAAAATTTACCACGTTTTGATCTTTTTTTCCTACTCTAAATGGAAAATATTCATTGCCTGAATTCTCAATTATCCGTTTAAATGCCTTAATCGCCGGTGAATGTTTTGAATAAGCAATATTCAACAACTCTATATTCTTTTTTGATTTGACATTGAAAACCCAGGCAGAATATATTCTTATCATTTCTCCTGCTTTTTCCATATTGTCAGGGGTAATTGGGATTTTTAAACATTTAAAAACAATGCATGTTGCATCATAAATAGATATTTTGTTTTTTGCAATCACCGATTTCACTATTTTTGTAAAATGATACCCTGCCATGTTGGTAAAGTCAAACCGATTTAATCCTTTTCCATTGATATAACATTCAATTGGTGATTCACCTCCATATTTTGTTTTTTCCAGATATTGCTTTAAGATAGAAACAGTTGTCTTCCACCGATTTGCCAGAATTTTTAATACTGTAGTCAAATCGCATGTTTCATCTTTTAACACCTCATCAACACATTCATACACGAATTGCTTTTTTTCTTTTTGTGTCATGTTAATATTCGTTTTCTCCGATTTCTTCAATTCCCGTTAAATCATAATTGGCGTGTTTGAACATGTACGTTTCCGCATCTTCATGATGTTTGAAATAATGCCATATAGTATAAGGTTCCAATTTTTCGCCAAATGTACTATGAATCCCCACCTTATACCTATATCCATATTTCCTCAGTGGTTTTCCACTTGCCAAGATGTTGTGTTTTTCTATGTCATTCATGTTTAAATTTCCTAATTTAAACTAGTTGAGGGCTATCCGTTTCCCATGGATCCATTATCACACCATCTGAACGATGACAATCAGGATCATCATTGATTTCAGGTTCATCATTGATTTCAGGTTCAACAACGTGAGATCGGGGAGAAAAGATACCAATCAATTTCCCTGGGAAACTTGTTCTATCCATGTTATTCAATATTCCCACAATATCATGAATAAAATCGTCATCTGGAAAATTAAGCAAAATTTTTAAATTAACAATTTTATCCATTGCAACACTTTCTAAATCCATTGTAAGTGACCAGCCCCTGTCAATCCCCAGTCGATCAGCGCGTTTACAGATTGAATAAATCAGATCATAATCTTCGTTTGTTAATATCATGATTACCTCCTAAATTTAACCCACTACTTTTCCCATTTCTCGGGGTAAAAAATGGCAGCCGCGCACCAAATAATAATACCACAAAACAAAATTGTTAATATCATATTATCCTCCTAAATATTTTTTGACCCAATCTTGAAATTCTTTTTCAACCCCAAGAAGTGAAGCCAACAATTTTACTGCATCATCATGCCCTTGACAATAATTGCGAGGGCACTCCAAATCTTTAGGAAGAAACATTTCTGTTTCTGTAAATGCCCTTTTGAATGCTTTCAACATATAGACTTTTTTCATTAATATCCCCCAAGAAATTCGATTGAATAGATTCCTTCACCTTTGTAATAAGCATGAAAAGTCAAGCCTCTTTCAATACATTCCTGAATTGCCTCAAACCACTCAATAAAAGAATAAACAGTCAAAGTCATTTCCATAGCTAACCTCCTAATTTTTTGAATTCAGCAAAAACTTCTTCATAATTTTTGCGGCCAAAACTCATACCATTTGAATGCACCCATTGAAGAAATTTGTGAATTTCTTCAATTTCGGAACATTTGAGTGTTTCTTCACACCCGATCAAAACTTCTCTAGGGTCAAAAGTACCACAAATCTTTATCTCATTACTCAAAATGAGATAATTTCTTTCACCCAGTTTTTTCATGCAAACCTCCTATGATATAATTTTTTTAGTTGATACTTCTATGACCTCTGCTGCTAAAGTAAAATTTTATTTCATTTATAATCATATACGATTTTTTAAATCAATTTGAACGATCGGGGAGAGAGGGAAGATAAAACCTCCCTCTCTCCCGGAGAGTAGCTCTTCGGTGCTACCTCAAGATTGTGAAGAGGTTGATTACGATTTCTCGGAGATCACCTTTTTCACAGAAACTTTCTTCTTGTTTGGAGAAGATTTCTTGGTTGCAACCGAAGCTTTGGACTTGCTGGAAATCACCTTGCCAGAACTTTTCGCTGTTTTCTTGGAAGGTTTCTTCTTCGCGGCCATCTTCTCAGTGAGCTTTTCTTCCCGTTTTTGCTTTCGCTCTTCGGCTTTCTGGTCACGAAGTTTCGCTTTCTCGGCTTTCAGAGCTTCCCGCTTTTCAGCGGTTTTTGCTTTCTTTTCAGCCCGGATAACATCGCGATTTTCCTTCTGCAACGTCAAGTGCTGTTTCCAAAGAACGTTGGCTTCTTTCTGGTTTTCCCGCTTGAAATTGCCAAATTCTTTTTGAAGAGAAGTTGCCAACTTCCGCGCTTTTCGCCAAATAACCAAAACGGATTTGACGTCTTGATTTTCTTCGATTGGGGTTTCGGTGACGACTGTGAAATCATTCACCAATTGACCAATAACCGCCAACGTTTCCTGGATCCCCAGCGTAGCCTTTGTTTCGTTACTCATTTTATGAGCCTCCTATAATAAAATTGACTTATTAAAAGATAGATGCTGAATCAACTGTGACCGTGTTTCTACTACATCTACCCTTTCGGCTACTCGTTCAAACTGACTTGTCAAAGATCTTAAATTTGCTTACATTACTATTATATATTGAAACCGCGAAAAGTACATAAAAAAATTCACGGTTTTGCACAATAGTTGATAACCCTATTATCAACTTTGAAGTGATTTGTTAAATCTGAAATATCTGAATAATTTTTTAACATTTCTGGTAATACTGTAATAATGTAATACTGTAACTTATGAATGAACTCCTAACCAATTCAAAAATTCATCAGTTTCAAGTAATTGTGAATCTGTGTAATTGTAGTTACCATTATTATCTACAATTGAATTTTTCATTGGTGGTAAAGAATCAGGAATAAAGTCTGTTTTTAACATATTAGAAGCCAATTCATAATGCTGTTCATATATATGGGCAGAATGCGTTAATTGCATAAAATATCCCAACTGTAAATTCGGGTAATGCGGTAAAAGATGTATTAACATTTGTTGTTGCAATAGTGTAAAAAAAGGCAAATCATACGTTCTGCCCAAAATTTCATCCTGTGATCGCATTATAACCGTAAAATTTAAAGAATTATTTCTTATATGAAAAGTTCCTGTTAACGTACAAACAACATCTTTGTTCTCAAAATATAAATTATCAGGTTTACTAAAATGAATAATAGATTGGCGGGAAAACTTATCTTTAACCAATGAATTATATGCCCATTCCCATTCTGAAATTCCATGTTTATTTTTCTCTTTAAATATCAAATAACCATACGCTGAATTTACATGAGTTGGATCATCTGTTATTTTATTCCAAAATTTCGAATATTTAGAAATAGATTCTAAATCATTTTTTCCTGAAAAATACCAAATCAATTCACCGGCCAAATATTTATAATTTGGCTGTCTCACTTCATTTTTGAAAATATTACTTAACGGGCTTCTCAGAACAATAACCAAATTTTCAATCTCAGTTGCAATTTTACCTCGTGAACAAATTTCTGATGTTAAATACTGCCGATTCATTAAGTAATTTAAAATTTTTTGGTATATATCAGAAAAAGTATTTCCATCAATTACGACCATATTCTTTTTACCTCTTTTAAAATTTCATAATGAATATCTTCACGTGTTCTACCATTACTAATTATAATATGTTTGTTTGGTATAATAGATTGTTCTATGACATGAAGAAAAAAATCTCTTTCTCGTTTTTTTAATTCTTTGGTGTTACTGAATGAATTTCCATCTTCTCTTTCCATTAAAATGTCTATATTTTCATCAATGAAAAAATAGATTGACTTTGAAAAGTTATTCATATTTTTTTGTAACAAAGTTTCAAGACAATTAATACTAACCGCAGGGTTATACCCCCGATATAAATTTCCATACACAATTTCACCTAGATGTGATCTATTACACAAAAAATTAAAAGACGGATTAGCATTAAATAATTCAAATGCCGCCTGTGCATTCTCAAATTGAAGTTTTCTCTGTTCTGCACTCGTTAAACCTTTTGCTGCATATCCATGAATTGTAATCACTGGTTTAATGTAATTAATTAGAAGTTTACACTGACTGTCTTTACCGCATCTATCTAATCCTTCAATCCAAATTACAGGCATTTATAATATTCCTCCATTGTATTAAAACTTTTTATTTCTAACCCTGTTGCAGGAAAAAGAACACCGACTTGTGATAAATTAAAAATATCTAGAAATTCATTATTTCTACCTCTTACGCCAAATTTTTTAACTCCTTCTAATAAATAAATAAATAATTCTCTAGGACCTAGAAATATTCCCAAGTCTTGGTAAAGAGCAAAATTTTTCCACAACGCAATCTCATTAAATCGTGAATATTTTACATCGAATATTCTGTCATTGACAATAGTGAATTGAACATATGGTTCTTTTTTTAAATAGAGAGGTACTGAAATTGAATTCTCAATAGTGCTGAATCGTATATAATCTTTAACATAGTCATTAATAAAATTTTTATCTTTTATGATACAATCTCCCCATAAAATTAATACATTTTTACCACTCATGACTTTTAATGCATCTAGACAATCTAATCCTGATCCTTTTCCTTCCATCCTATAATTTGTCATAATACTCAAAACATTTTGATCTATCTTTGTTGTTAATATTCCCGATTTAAAATTATCTTTAAATAGATGATTACAATAAATATAATATTTTGAAAAAAAATCCAATTTGTTTAATAAATTTAAATTGTGAGATAATATAGTTTCACTGCAATATGGCATTAGTGCTTTTTGACTAGGGTTTTCAAAGCGAGTCTGTTTGCCTGCGGCAAGGATTAGAACATCTATCATATGTTTACCAATTTCCATTTTGCATCTCATTTATTATACTTTTTAAAAAAACATTAGTGTCAAACACGTTTTTAACTTTATAATAATCACTACATCGTCTGGCAATAGATTCATCATTTCCAAAATCTATTTCATCCCCCACATAAAGAGAGTTTTCATTATAAGAGTAAGAATTTAATACTTTATCTTTTGTATTGCTACTGTTCATAAAATCTAATGTCGCATGCCCTGTTTTACGGGCAAAAATGGGAGTATTTTTAAATTCTATATTTGCTAAATCACACAATAATTCTCTTACTATTGGATCTAATTTCTTTATTTTTATAACCCCAATAATATTGTTCAATTTTCCATATTCAATTGTAAGTTCATTTTTTTCAAATTTTCCAATTAAATATTTTTTTAGATATAACTCAATTGAAGTAACCACCGGCTGTATTATAATAGCTGTCCATAATGCTATTGATTCTATTGGTAATCTTTTAAATATTCCATTCTCAGAAAAAAGATCAAATTTTACTTCTTTTAGTTTTGACCCAAATACTTTTTCAAGTTTTGGTTTAATTGAATTATTATAGTCATTTCCAGATACAATTGTTACTTTTTTCTTTTTTGATATTTCATCAATTAATAACATATTTTCTCTGGAAATAAGTTCTAGTTTAGGATCACGTGCCCACAATGTATCATCGAAATCAAAATATAGTCTGTCAATACCTTTTACTAAGCAGTGGGCAAAAGTTTCAAATATTGCAGCGGCCAATTTGACAGAATCATGTTTTGTAGAATTTTGAATAGGGATTGTAAATTTTACAAATTTTGATGATATTGAACTGCTACACAATTCATCAATTGCTTCAATATTTTCTGACTGTGAATTAAATAAAAAATAATCAACATTGTCAACATCTAGATACCTCAATATTGTTTTAATCATTCCTCCAAAACTTAATCCTGTCATGTCGTAATCAATAACATTATTAACTATTAAAATCTTGGGGCATCTTGTTTTTGATAATGCACTATTTAAACCAATGGTTTTATAAGTAGGAATTAATGACGACCATTGCGTTCCCGCTGAATATATAATTAAATCAGATTCTTCAATTGTCTTTTTTGCTAAATCAGAAATTACAGGAAAATGTGCAATTTGACTATTTTCATGATTAACAAAAAAAACCTCGTCAATAATATCACTCTCATGATCCCAAGAAACTATTTGCCCTTCTGAATCTAAAATTGTTCCTTTTCTAGTTTTTGCAGTCAAATATAAATTTTCTTCAGAGTTTAAAATAACATTATCTTCTAATTCAAAAATCCGAGCTATTTCTGAAATAAAATTTTGGATGCTATTTTCTTCGTTTTGAGAATAATATTGCATTGCCCCCGCGTAAAATATGTTTGCAATATTAAAATCTTTCAAATTTTCTTGTTCTTTCTCAACATCTAAATTATCAACAAAAAAGTTAATAGATTCTGCAGCTAAAAGAAGAGAATGCTTTTTTAATGGGTTAAATGTGTTGACTAATATTTCTTTTATCTCATTTTTTGTTTTATTGGATAAATCAACTCTAGAAGTAAAAAATTCTTCTACTTTTTTATCTGGGGTTAATTTATTCATATATTGAGTATAATGATTTTTCCGAATGTCTGAAGGGCCAAGCACATTGAAAACTCGCCTACATGTGCCCGTAGATTTGCCGTCATCATAAGCATTTACAATACAATTAATTTTTGCTGCAGGATAAATTGATTTTATGCCTTGTTGTAAAGAAATAGATCCAGTCCCACCAGTAAAAATTGTTATATTCATATTTTTATTATACTCCTTTATTGATAATATTTAGATAATTCATTATCTAACTCCTCACAGTATGATTTGACTGTGAAGTCACAAAATGCATCTCTTATTTGTTCATTAATTATTTTTTTAAACATCAATAAAAATCGTGGATGATTTTTCAACACAACAATTCTATCTATTACGTCTTGTCGGTTTTCAACATATAAAAATTTTCTAAGAGATTGATCTTTATATATTCTGAAATTGGGGTCAAACTCCTTATCGATAAATGTCAAATTTCCAATTTGAATACTTTCATAAACGCGCTGTGAAATATTGTCCATTTTTTTATATATCGGATCTCCAATTGCGACAGTGCAAAATGCTTTTGCCATTTCGTTTCTATATTCATAAAATGGAACAATTTTACCGAAAATGGGTGGGTTGAGATTTGATATTTTTTCTTGATTAAAATCTTCAAGTTTTATTTTGCCAAAAATTCTAACTTTGATATTGTCGGGATAACCAAAATAAAATTTAATAATGTCA
>Ga0105103_10000655_pt1 | contig 19545 bp, 18 predicted proteins | sample PPLLaktember2015_2_FD_79107 | JGI IMG/M metagenome (GOLD analysis project Ga0105103, IMG submission 79107) | Freshwater sediment microbial communities from Prairie Pothole Lake near Jamestown, North Dakota, USA - PPLs Lake P7 Core (6) Depth... | ecosystem: Environmental > Aquatic > Freshwater >...
AAAATCCTCTGTTATGGGTGACAACTTCCTTGCAGATCATAGAATTCCCCTCTTATCGGTTACTGGTTCAACAGCTGTCGGAAAAAAAGTTGGAGCCATTGTTGGACAAAGATTGGGAAAAACTATACTCGAACTCGGAGGAAACAATGCGGTAATTATCACGCCAAGTGCAGACCTTCCAATGGCTCTATCGTCTACTGTATTTGGAACAGTTGGAACGGCAGGTCAAAGATGCACTTCAACCAGAAGGATCATTATACACGAAAGTATTTATAAAGATGTCAGGGAAAAACTCGTACAGGCTTACAAAAAGATCTCAGATAAAATAGGAAACCCTCTGGATGAGAAATATCTGGTGGGCCCTTTGATCGATCAGGGATCGGTGGAAAGTTTTTTACATGCAGTGAAGCGAGTACAGGAAGAAGGGGGTAAAATTCTTTTTGGTGGGGAAAGATTAAAAGGCAAAGGATTTGAATCAGGCAATTATGTTATGCCTTGTATTGCTGAGGCACAAAATGAATATGAGATCGTTCAGGAGGAAACATTTGCCCCGATCGTTTACCTGTTGAAGTACAGCGGGGATATTCACAATGCGATAGCCATACAAAATAATGTGCCTCAGGGCCTGTCATCGAGTTGTTTTACCCTAAATGTCAGGGAGGCAGAAATATTTGTATCGGCCACAGGCTCTGACTGCGGTATTGCCAATGTGAACGTCGGAACTTCAGGAGCAGAGATCGGAGGTGCATTTGGAGGAGAAAAAGAGACCGGCGGAGGCAGAGAATCAGGTTCTGATGCCTGGAAAGTTTATATGCGCAGACAGACAAGTACTTTTAACTACGGAACAGACCTGCCTTTGGCTCAGGGAATAAAATTTGATTTTTAAATCAGTCAGCAAAAAAAAACCGCCCCGGGAACCGGGGCGGCGGATGGTTGAAATAAATCAACCAAAATCAACTAACCAAACCTTATTTTTACATTCGCTTTAAACGAACACATTTAAAACGAGCTATTTCAAATTTTGTTGTATCCTGAATTTACATCTTTGTAAACTTCACTGCAGGATATGCTATCCATAAATCAATAAATGTGCCAACAATCGGGGGAGATTATTAAATTTTTCTTAAAATTGAACCAATCAGGGGGGAAAGTAAAGAGACGCTCAATCAGGTATGCACATATCGGCAAAACCGACTGCAAAGGTATTTAATAATCTGAACCCTACAACCTTTTTTTAACTAAATATTGTTAAAAATAACACAAGATTTCAAAGCATTTTGCGTTATATATATAGTTGAATTTTAATTTTTATGCTATGAAAAAATTAAGTTTCCTACTGCTGCTTTCTTTGATTTCAACCGCTGTTTATGCACAATCATTTGAGGGGAAAGGCGATGTAAAAGCCAATATCGGTTATGACCTGTATGGTTATGGCAACGGTATAAAAGCAAGTCTGGATTTGGGTTTGTGTGATATCTTTTCAATTGGTGCCGGCGGATCGTACTATTTTGACGAAGAGTCCGACTATTTTATTTTTGCGCGAACCGCAGTTCATTTCGGACTTATGCTGGATTTACCCTCCAGATTCGATTTTTATCCCGGGATTGAAATAGGGTATCAGGAAAGCAATGATGTAGGATTTACCGCATTTGTTGGAGCCCGGTATTTTTTCACCGACAACCTGGGTGTTTATGCCGAATTGGGGAATAATGGCAGTGTCGGGTTAAGTTTTGGGTTTTAGATTAATGGGATTTAAAGCTCAATTTCTCCCAAAGTTTCTATATCGGTAATTTTGTAATAGAACTGCTTGCCATTGACATTATAAAGCAAAACAGCCTCGTTTTTCCTGAGTTTGAATGGAGAATCTGAAGTTTTTGGAGCCACCGTATTTCCATATTCATTCTTTGGGTCCAAAGTCATCTTCAGGTCTTTGGTCATCACAGGGCTTATCATATTTATTCTTATGTTGAATAAATTTATGTTCTGAAAAACGGCATTGGCATCATACGATGTTTCATTATAAAAAACAGTCTCAAAATGTACACTGGGGTTATTAGTTGTACCACTGATCTCCAATAAGCCCCCTTTCTTTCCTTCAGAGGCCTGGGTGTAATTGCGGTATGTTTTTTTTGTTATTTCAAAGGGGACTTTATTTTCAACTTTTTCGGTCTGCACCTTGCAGCTTGAAAGACTGATCATTGTCAATAGAGCGAATACAATTTTTATTTTCATAGGTAAATTTTAATAAGCGCGTTCTTTTTTACCCTCATAAAAATTCATAAATGCCTTATTTACAACTCGAATCCCGCCGGGAGTAGGGTAATCTCCGGTAAAATACCAGTCGCCTGTATGTTCAGGGCAGGCTTTGTGCAAATTGGAGATCGTTTGAAAAATGATCTTCACTTCTGCATGGATCTTTTCTGTTTTAAGCATTTCAGCAATTTTATCTGAAATCTGGTCAGGGGTAAAAGGAGCATAAATTTGTTTAACATAATTTTCCTGATCCGGGTTTGTCCTGTTCTCCCTGCATTTTTTATAAACCTCTTCGATCAGGTGGTACTGATTGGTTTCTTTTAATAAATTCAAAGTTGCTTTAAAAGCAATGAAATCTTCCAGATTTGCCATATCAATGCCATAACAATCAGGATATCTTATCTGAGGGGCAGAAGAGACTACTATGATTCGTTTCGGATTTAAGCGGTCTAAAATCCGGATGATACTTTCTTTTAAGGTGGTTCCTCTAACGATGCTGTCATCAATAATTACGAGGTTGTCCGTTTGTTTTACGACACCGTAGGTTACATCGTACACGTGGGCAACCAAATCATTTCTGCTGCTGCCATCGGAGATAAAAGTTCTCAATTTGGCGTCCTTGATTGCGATTTTTTCTGTTCGCGGCCTCATCGCAAGCAGTTTTGTGAGTTCTTCTTTTGAGATACTCCGTTTACCGGCAAGAATAATATCCAGTTTTTTTTGATTCAGATAGTTTTCTGCAGCTTCTGATAACCCAAAGAAAGATGTTTCTGCCGTGTTGGGGATGTATGAGAATACGGTATTTTCAATGTCATGATCTATGCCTTCCAGTACTTTTGGGAAAATATATTCACCAAGTTTTTTCCTTTCGTGATAAATATCTGCATCACTGCCCCTTGAAAAATAGATTCGCTCAAAGGAACAGGCCTTCTTTTCAAGCGGGGATTTGATCTCCTCTACAGAGATTCTTCCATCCCGTTTAACAATTAGTGCGCAGCCTCTTGAAAGTTCCTCCACATCATCAATGGCGACATTAAAAACGGTTTGAATAACGGGTCTCTCGGATGCGACTACCACAATCTCATCATTCCGGTAAAAAAATGCCGGTCTTATTCCGTTCGGATCTCTGAAAACAAAAGCATCTCCATGTCCTAAAAGCCCGGCCATGGCATAACCTCCATCCCAATTTCTGGAGGCTCTTTTCAGGATATTGCTTATGTCCAGGTTTTTTGCGATGAGCGCCGAGGCATCTTTTTTGGTAATTCCATCCATTTTCAGGGAGTCATACAAATGTTTTACCTCATCGTCCAAAAAATGTCCGATTTTTTCCATGATGGTAACCGTATCTGTACTTTCTTTGGGATGTTGTCCCAATTCGATCAATTCCTGCATAAGTTCCATGGAATTGGTCATATTAAAATTCCCGGCGACAATCAGATTTTTGTGCTGCCAGTTGTTTTGTCTCAGGAAGGGATGCACATTTTCGATGCTGTTCTTGCCATAAGTACCATACCTCACATGCCCTAAAAACAAATTACCCACATAGGGAAGGTTATTTTTATGCCATTCCAGATCGTTTCTGCGCTCCGGATTTTCATCCAGAAGTCCATTGAGTCTTTCGGTGATCTTTGAAAAGATGTCCTGTATGGGCTGCGAATCATTGGAACGTATGCGGCTCATAAACCGGGTACCCGGATCAACGTCAAATTTTATGCTGGCAAAACCGGCGCCATCCTGCCCCCGGTTATGTTGTTTTTCCATTAACAAATACATTTTGTCAATGCCATAAAAAGCCGTTCCGTATTTTTCCTTATAATAGGAAACAGGCTTTAACAACCTCAACAAAGCAATTCCACATTCATGTTTAACAGCATCACTCATGCGTTCCGTAAAATTGAATTAGTATTGTTATTGCAATTCAATATCAAACTGTGTAAGTTGTTTGAATTCATTCAGTCGGTCACTAATCTCCGGTTTAGTGAGATATTCCATTCTTTGTGTGCCAAATTTCTCGACATTAAAAGATGCAAGGTTAGAACCATAGATCACTCCCCGTTTCATATTTTCAAAACTGATATCATGTGTACCTGCCAGGTAACCAATAAACCCACCAGCAAAAGTATCTCCCGCTCCGGTTGGGTCGAAAACCTCCTCGAGCGGCAGGGCCGGAGCAAAGAACACTTTTCCGTCGTAGAAAAGTAAGGCCCCGTGTTCTCCTTTTTTTATGACCACATATTTTGGCCCTAGCGCAAATATTTTTTGTGCTGCTTTTACCAGAGAATACTCTCCGCTCAATTGCCTGGCTTCTTCATCATTGATCGTGATTACATCTATTTTTTTGAGTACCTCCATCAACTCATCCCATGCATTGTTCATCCAGTAATTCATGGTATCCAGCACAACGAGCTTGGGTCTTTTTGGGATTTGCCTGATGACCTCCATTTGAACAGATGGATGTAAATTTCCAAGCATCAGAAAATCAGGCTGCAGGAAATTCTCCGGAACTATGGGTTTAAAATCAGCCAGAACATTTAATTCCGTAGCCAGTGTATCCCGGCTATTCAGATCATTGTAGTATTTACCACTCCAAAAGAATGTTTTTCCGTTAGGGATCACTTGTATGCCAGAGGTGTCAATATTTTTTGTCTCAAGAAATTCCAGGTATGATTTTGGAAAGTCATCACCTACTACAGAGACTATTGCCGAATCCACATTAAACTGAGAAGCTGCCAGGGCAATATAAGTTGCGGCTCCGCCAACGATTTTATCTTTTTTCCCGAAAGGGGTTTCAATGGCATCAAAAGCGACAGTTCCAACAATCAAAAGTGTACTCATTCAAGGGTATTTGTTTACTTTTGCAAAAGTAGGTAATATTGAGTAGATAATTGAAATATTGCTTCCTAAAATATGGGCAAGAGCCAAAAGCCACCTTGGGCAGGTTTGTCAAAAAGTACAGAAATTAAAATTGTTATTATGGAGATCAAAGAGATACAGGATGAAATTATCGATGAATTTTCAACCTTTGAAGATTGGATGGAACGCTATGAATATATCATTGATTTAGGAAAGTCAGTGCCTGAAATGAAAGAGAGTAGTAAAACAAACGACAACCTAATAAAAGGCTGCCAGTCAAAAGTCTGGCTGGATACCGAGATCAAAGAGGGCAAATTGATTTTTACGGCAGATAGCGATGCCATTTTGACCAAGGGAATTATTGCCCTTTTGCTGCGGGTGTACTCAGACCAAAGTCCGAAAGACATACTTGAAAATGAATTGTATTTTGTTGATAAGATCGGTCTTAAGGAACATCTATCTCCCACAAGAGCGAACGGACTCGTCTCTATGATCAAACAATTTAAATTATATGCCCTGGCCTATCAGGCTAAATTATCCTAAAAAATGTATATTTGCACTTATTTAGAATCATTCTTAAAGGAGCGATATGAACGCAATAGAAACAGAAGCACTTAGCATTAAGATTGTTGAAAAGATAAAGACGATATACGATCCTGAAATTCCTGTGGATATTTACGAACTGGGTTTGATTTATGATGTTTTTGTGAACGAGAAGAGCGACGTAAGAATATTGATGACACTGACTTCTCCGAATTGTCCGGTAGCAGAAACCCTGCCCATGGAAGTAGAAGAAAAGATCAGGTCTATTGATGAGGTTAGAAATGCTGAAGTAGAGATCACCTTTGATCCGCCCTGGACACAGGACATGATGAGCGAGGAAGCAAAACTGGAACTCGGTTTTTTATAACACAGTATGCCGGACGAAATAATCAATAAAGTCGCAAACAGCAAACTGGTTTCTTTGGACCTTGAGGATTATTATCCCAAAGGAGAAAGGGTACTGATCGATATAAAGTACTGGCTTTTTCAGGAACAGGTTTTGATTGAAAAAGAGTACCGAAGGAGTTTGAGTGAGCAGGACTGGACTGTATATCAAAATAAATTCGTCGCAATCACGTGTTCCACGGATGCCATTATTCCTTCCTGGGCCTATTTATTGATCACTGTTCATTTAGCCCCTTATGCTAAAAAAATTGTTGTTGGCGATCTGGAACAACTGGAAACCCTCTTGTTTGAGGAGGTCATTTCAAAGATAAATATTGAAGAATTCGCGGGTAAACCTGTTATCATAAAAGGATGTTCGGAAAAATTTATCCCCCATGCAGCTTATTCATTACTGATTCAAAAACTCCAGCCGGTTGTCTCTTCACTGATGTATGGCGAAGCCTGTTCCAGTGTGCCTTTATACAAAAGAATAAAGACCTGATCAAAAGAATTCCGGGTCTTTTGTAATATTATGGCATGAAAAATAATTAATTTTACCCCTGAAAACTAAATCAACTGACATGAAAAAACTAATTCTTATACTGTCTCTTATTTTTTTTAGCCAGGTTTTAACCGCCCAAACCAAAGAAGAACTGGAAGCAATGATCGCCTCCAAAAAAGATTCTATAGCTGCAATTCAAAAGAATGTAGATGCTGCCCAGGCACAAATCGATGCCTTACCCGGCTGGCGATATGATGCATTTGGTACAATAGGCGGCAGCTTTTCAGGCACAAAGAACTGGTATTCAAAAGAAACACCGAACAGTTCGGTGGGCAACTTTGGAATTATTATAAACGCCAAGGCGGATTTGATCAGGGAGAAATTCTTCTGGAAAAATGCGGCCAATGCCAATCTCAGCTGGACAAAACTGGATGACAAGGATGACGATACAGACAGCGAAGATTTTGAAGTGGCAACGGATATCTTTAATTTATCTTCACTTTATGGATATAATTTAACCAAAAATTTCGCTGCCTCGGCTTTTGCGGAATACCGTTCATCTCTGATAAATAATTTTAACGATCCCGGATTTTTGGATCTGGGTGTTGGAGCCACCTGGACACCATTCTCGGATCTGGTAGTTGTTATTCACCCTTTGAACTACAACTTTGTTTTTAGCAGTTCCGGAAACTCCTATGAATCCTCTCTTGGTGCCAAGATCGTAGCAGACTATAAAAAGGAGATCGGAAATTTAAATATTGGTTCAAATCTATCTGTTTTTCTGAGTTATCAGGACACCGACTATTCCAATTACACCTGGACGAATAACCTGAGTTACACGATCTGGAAGAATCTGGGTCTTGGATTTGATTTTGGTTTGAGAAAGAACAAGCAGGAAGCATATAATTATGAATTGAAAACAGATCCGAATGCTACGCTGAGCGGAGCAGACAACGAGCTGCAATCCTACTGGCTGTTCGGAATAAATTACAAACTTTAGCACCTCACTCATTTCATACAAAAAAGCTTCCGACAGGGAAGCTTTTTTTATTTTGAATGAAGCCTTCTTTATTTTCTGATCAGGAAATTCTAAATTTCTTCCGTGTATTCTTCGTATAAATAATCGTTATACGGGAATCGGGTCATGTGTATTTTTTTGACTTCTTCATAAACCATGTCTTTAAAACGGTCTAAGTTGCTTTGGTTGAGGGCAGAGATAAAGATGCATTTACCGTTCATTTTGCGCATCCAGGTTTTTTCCCAGTCCTGCAGGGTATAATGCGATTTGTCTCTTTGGGTGATCAGGTCATCTTCTTCGATCACTTCCTCTTCATAGGCATCAATTTTATTAAATACCATCAGCACAGGTTTGTCGGCGCTCTTGATCTCTGCCAAAATGAGATTGACAGAATCAATATGATCTTCGAAGTTTTTATGTGAAATATCGACCACATGAAGCAAAAGATCCGCTTCCCGCACCTCATCGAGGGTTGATTTAAAAGATTCGATGAGCTGGGTTGGAAGTTTTCTGATAAATCCAACAGTATCGGTGAGCAAAAAAGGAATATTTTTTATAACTACTTTTCTCACGGTCGTATCCAAGGTGGCAAACAATTTGTTTTCAGCGAAAACATCGCTTTTGCTGATCACATTCATCAGGGTTGACTTTCCAACATTGGTATAGCCAACGAGGGCAACCCGAACCATTTTTCCGCGGTTCTTGCGCTGAACAGCCATTTGTTTATCAATGGTTTTTAACTTGTCTTTTAACAGGGCAATTTTGTCCCTGATAATACGTCTGTCTGTTTCAATTTCGGTTTCTCCGGGTCCGCGCAAACCAATACCCCCTTTTTGTCTTTCGAGGTGAGTCCATAACCGGGTAAGCCGGGGCAAAAGGTACTGGCATTGCGCCAGTTCAACCTGGGTACGGGCATAGGAAGTTTGTGCTCTTTGTGCAAAAATATCGAGAATCAGGTTGGTTCTGTCCAGTACTTTGATGTTCAATACCTTTTCAATATTCCGCAATTGTGCAGGACTAAGCTCATCATCAAAAATAGCGGTTCCTATTTTATGTTCTTCAATATAGGATTTAACCTCATCAAGCTTTCCTGATCCTATAAAAGTCCGTGGATCGGGATATTCCAGTTTCTGTATAAACCTCTTTGTTACAGCACCGCCCGCCGTATAGGTCAGAAATTCAAGTTCATCGAGATATTCAATCGCCTTTTCTTCATTTTGTTGTTTGGTAACAATACCAATCAAGACTACATCTTCTATTTCAACTTGTTTTTTTTCTATCATACCGCAAATTTACAAAGACCTTTTCATTTCCCTTCACAGATTCAAAAATTTGTAACTTCGCAAATCAAATATCCGCAATGGCAGAAAACCGGCAAGAAAATTATTTTTCTGTAGCATTTTATAATGTGGAAAATTTTTTTGATCCTGATTGCAACGAATTTACCCTGGATACAGATTATACCCCCGAAGGAAAATTTCAATGGAATGAACAGAGATACAGGATTAAGCTGCAACATATCTCCAGGGCCATATCGCAGATCGGATCTGAAAAAAATGCGTCGCCCCCGGTTTTTTTAGGTCTTGCAGAAATTGAAAACAAAAAAGTTTTGTCGGATCTGGTACGTTCTGAATACCTGGAGCAACATCAATACGATTTTGTACACTATGAATCACCGGATGCAAGGGGGGTGGATGTGGCGTTTATCTATCAGAAAAAGTATTTTGAACTCATCTATTCGGTGCCGTATTCGCTTTTACTCTATGATCATGAAGATGTGAGAGACTACACCAGGGATATCTTACTGGTTTGTGGAAATTGCTATGGATTCAGAGTTTACATTATCATAAACCACTGGCCATCAAGAAGTGATGGCAAAAATTCAACCGAAGTTAAAAGAATGAAAGCTGCCAAAATCGTAAAGGGAATTATTTCTGAGATTAAAAATGAAACTCCGGATCCCCTTATTTTTATTATTGGTGACTTTAACGACAACCCGAAAAATAAAAGCATCAGAAATGTATTGATGACTGATGAACTGGTGAATCCGATGACAGAAATGGAAGAAAACGGAAAAGGAAGCCTTATTCATCTGGGGAAATGGCACTTATTTGATCAGCTTATTTTGAGCAGGAACCTGATGGGAGGCGGATCGATCCGCTTTGAAGCGGCAGGAATATTTAAACCGGATTCTTTGCAGGACAAGTTTGGAAGGCATAAAGGACCCCTGCGAACCTTTGCCGGGAAAAGATATATTGGCGGGTATAGTGATCATTTTCCGGTTTATGCTTATTTTTCAGTACAATAAGCATATCATAAAACATGAATTCCACAGCCGGGAATATAGGGTATGGCTGCGGTTATATTAAATGAAAAGAGTAGTGAAAACGAAGTATTATCTGTTATTTTTTCTGATAAACATAAGTTGGATGACAACCGGACAAAACCTCAAGGTCATGACCTATAATATCCGACTGGATCTGGATTCTGATGCCGAAAATTCATGGGCTAAGCGCAAGGATCTGTGGGTCTCACAGGTCAGATTTTATAGTCCGGACATACTGGGTATACAGGAAGCCAGACCAAATCAGGTACTTGACATCGCCTCGAACCTGCCTTCCTTTGCCTATGTCGGCATAGGCAGGGATGAGAACAATACAGGGGAGTCATCAAATATATTTTATAAAAAAGACAGATTTACTGTGGTCCGGGAGAGCACATTCTGGTTATCGGAAACACCTGATCAGATATCAAAAGGCTGGGACGCGGCGATCAACAGGATCTGCACCTATGCCCTTTTGAAAGACAGGTCCTCAAACAAACAGATCTGGGTTTTTAATACCCATTTGGATCATATCGGAGAGGTGGCCAGAACAAAAAGCATCGAATTAATCCTTTCAAAGATCACAGAACTCAATACCGGGAAGGATCCGGTCATCTTTATGGGAGATCTGAATTCAGAACCAGAGACGCAAAGGATCATGGATCTGAAAACGAAGATGTTGGATACAAGAGATATTTCGCAAGAAAAACCTTTTGGTCCGGCAGGGACTTTCAATGGATTTAATCACCAGAAACCGGTTACTGAATTGATCGATTATATTTTTATCTCAAAGAACAGTATTTTTAAGGTAAAAAAATATGCGATTTTAAGTGATTCTGTCAATATGAGATATCCTTCAGATCACTTGCCGGTTTATGTGGAGCTGAGTTATAATTAATTTGATAAACTGAAAAAGACATGCCTGTTTATATGAAAAGCCCTGTTTTAATTGCCTTGTGTTTCCTGGTTTTTATCGGAAATTTAGATGTATCGTTTGCGCAAAAATCAGATGCTGATCTTTGGCTGACTAAAGGAGATGAATCTGTAAAATTGGAAAGGCAGCAAATCCCGCTCAGTTTTGGCAAAGCAAACAATGCTTATTCCAGTATAGAAATCGACGAGAACGAGGTCTTTCAGAGAGTTGAAGGCTTCGGATACACACTTACAGGAGGCAGTGCCCAGGTTATAAACAGTTTAACAACGGATAAAAAACAGGAACTGCTGAATGAACTGTTTGGTTCAGGACCTAAAGACATTTCCGTTAGTTACCTCAGAATCAGTATAGGAGCCTCAGATCTAAGTGAAACAGCCTATTCCTATAACGACCTACCCGAAGGGCGGACAGATATGAACCTGAAACTTTTCAGCATAGCCCCCGAGATGAAGGATCTGATACCCGTATTAAAGCAGATCTTAGCGATCAATCCCAATATAAAAATTCTTGCCAGCCCCTGGTCGGCCCCTGTATGGATGAAAGACAATTACAGTACTGTGGGCGGAAGCCTTCAGGAGAGATATTATGGTGTTTATGCCAGGTATTTTGTGAAGTACATACAAAAAATGAAGGAACAGGGTATACCTATTGATGCAGTAACCCCTCAGAATGAACCCCTGCACCGCGGCAATAATCCGAGTATGTATATGACATCATACCAGCAGGCAGCGTTTATAAAAGGCCATTTGGGACCTTTGTTTCAGAAAGCCGGCATCAGCACAAAAATCATCATCTACGATCATAATTGCGATGAACCCGGGTACCCGATTGAAGTATTGAATGATCCCGAAGCCAAAAAATTTATCGCCGGCTCAGCCTTCCATTTATACGGTGGCGATGTGAGCGCGATGTCGGCAGTAAAAAATGCCCATCCCGACAAATCGGTTTATTTTACTGAACAATGGACCGCGGCAGGTGCCGGGTTCGGACCTGATTTGAGGTGGCATTTAAAAAATGTGATCATCGGTTCTATGCGGAATTGGAGCAAAACAGCACTGGAATGGAACCTGGCCAATGACGCCTCTTTCGGACCGCATACCCCGGGAGGCTGTAACCAATGTAAAGGAGCAATTACTATCAATGACAGTACTTCCTACACCAGAAATGTAAGTTATTACATCATAGCACATGCTTCAAAGTTTGTGAGTCGGGATTCTCATAGAATCGGCAGTTCGAACATAGAGACCCTTCCCAATGTTGCCTTCAAAAGGCCTGATGGCACAAAGGTGCTGATCGTTTTGAATGATGGAAGTATGCCTGAAACATTTAATATTAAATACAATAACGAATGGATTACAACTTCACTGGAGGCGGGTGATGTTGGAACCTATATTTGGTAAAGCAATTAATTGAAAAGTATGAATAAGAAATTTTTAAAATCAGTCCTTTATTTTATCCTTTTTATGTTAGGATTTAATGCCTGCAAAGAAAAATCGGTACAGACCGAATCGGATCAACCTGTCGCATCTGTTTCATTTTCTGTACAGGGAAAAACAGTAGAGGTTTTTACCTCAGCGGACAGCACTGACCTGAGGTTGTCAAAGACGGACGATCTCAAGTTCACAGAGTTTAAACAGCCCCTTGAAACCCAAACTTGTGTTTTTGTGAATCCCGAAAAACAATTTCAAACTTTTCTGGGGATAGGAGGCGCAATAACCGATGCCACTGCTGAAGTTTTTGCAAAACTCTCTCCTGAGAAACAAAAGGAATTGCTCGATGCATATTATGATAAAGAGAACGGAATCGGTTATAAAGTCATAAGAACAAATATACATAGTTGTGACTTTAGTTCAGGCAGTTATACCTATATAGAAGAAGGCGACAAGGAATTGAAAACATTTGATATTGGGCACGATAAACAGTTTAAGTTGCCAATGATCAAACGAGCTTTTGAAAAGGCAGGCGAGGCCATTTTTTTTGTTAGTCCCTGGAGCCCGCCGGCGTTTATGAAAGACAACAAAAATATGCTTGAAGGGGGTAAATTATTACCTGAATATTACCAGTCCTGGGCGAATTACTATGTGAAATTTATCGAAAGCTACGAAAAGGAAGGACTGCCGGTATGGGGTTTGACCATTCAAAATGAGCCTATGGCAAAACAGCGTTGGGAATCATGCATTTACACTGCAGAAGAAGAAAGGGATTTTCTGAAAAATTACCTTGGCCCAACGCTTGAAAAGGCAAATATGGGAGATAAAAAAATTATTGTTTGGGATCACAACAGGGACTTAATAACCCAGAGGGCAGATGTTATTTTGAGCGATCCGGAAGCTTCAAAATATGTGTGGGGAGTTGGATTTCATTGGTATGAAACCTGGACAGGAGGTCAGCCTATGTTTCAGAATGTGAAAGCAGTACATGAAAATTATCCGGATAAAAATCTAATTTTTACAGAAGGTTGTGTGGAGCGCTTTGATGCGAAAAAGTATCAGTTGTGGAAAAATGGGATGCGTTATGGAATATCTATGGTAAATGATTTTAATAGCGGCACTGCAGTATGGACAGACTGGAATATTTTGCTCGATCAGAATGGCGGTCCGAATCATGTTGGAAATTTTTGTTTTTCTCCCATACATGGAGACACGGCTACCGGAGAGCTTATTTATACGCCTTCGTATTACTTCATCGGGCATTTTTCAAAGTTCATCCAGCCCGGAGCCAAAAGAATTAGCAGCGTTGCAAGTAGAAGCCACCTGTTGACTACCTCGTTTTTGAATCCTGATGGAAAAGTAGTGAGCGTTGTTCTAAATACCGGAGATCAGAAAGTAAATTATTTCCTGACGATTGGATCCAGTGCAACGGAAATTTCCATTTTACCTTTTGCAATACAGACACTGATTTATTGAAGAAATAGTTGATATAGAGTATTTTATATATCATTTTCCGGAAAATTATTCTTTAATTTGTTTTTTAATGGGTCTTTTGAGTTTGAGGCCTTTTGAAAATGGGGAAACTATTTTTATAAAAGGAACCGGAAGAAAAAAATATTGACATGAGAAATACATTGAAATCTAAAAAGAGATTTGTTCAAGAATACAAGGTCTTTAGTATTGGTTTACTTTTCCTTTTTGTTTAAGGATTTAATGTGTGCAAGGAAAAATCGTTATTAACAGTTCCGGAAAAACCAAACCTATCAGACGTTTAACAAAATACCTTTCGTTGGTCGAAAATATTTTATAGTATCGTAAAATGCATCAGTAGTACTATATTTAAACTTATAATGATACCTTGAAGTAAGTTTGTCCGGATCAAGTAATATTGGATATAAGCTGTGTTTAAGGCTGGCTGGCTGCAGATTCAAAATTCTTAAATTCCATAAAATCCACATAATTCCAGTGATTAAAGTAAGCGGAACATAAAAGTATTTTTTGTCAGGAATAAGTTCTTTTACAGCGGAATAAGTGTCTGGTGCCATATTAAATATGCCATCAACCTGGTTATCCTTTAAAATTAGAGTTATTAACTTTTTCATATCATCTTCATGTAAAAACTGGACTTTATTTTGTTCCCATTGCTTTAATCCATATTTTGAATTTGCAAAAATTGAAAACGCACTCTTCCGTTTGTTAAATGAGGGTCCGATAACAGAACAGATCCGCAGGCAGATTATCCTCAGGTCATCTCTGATCTGCGCGCTGCAAAAGAACTCTTCAACTATTTTTTTTATCATTCCATACCGGTATTTCCCTGGTCTTAATTTTTGGGACTCCGAAAGCCATAATCCATTATCTGGATTTCCACCATAAGCCGCAGCCGAACTTGAATAAATCAATTGTTTTACTGAAAGTGTAATATTTGAGATTTCAAGAACATTTTGAGAGCCTCCAAAATCAATATCCAATTCTTTTTTTCTATTTCGAAACCGGTTAAATGTACATGCGAAATGAAGAACATGCGTTGGTTGCTCTTTCACGAAAATATCCAGCAATTTTGACTTATTACGAATATCACAGTTGTAAAATTTGAAAAAGGGAATTGTGTTATGATTGAAACCTTCATTAATATCGATGCCGACTACAGGTATCCCATTGAATAAAAGATGTTTTGTGATAATTCCGCCAAGATTGCCGGAAGAACCGGTGATTAGAACTTTCATAATGTTCAATATTTGGGTTGACATTAATAAAAAGTTAATTAAATATACGAATTATTTATGAGAATATGTATAGAGGAACTAATAAATAGCAAGTAATTTATAATCAGAATAAAGTGTTTTTTTAAGATAAAATTTTGTAAATTGTATGAACTTAGTTTTTAGACCACAAAGTTTTCAAACATGAAGTTAACAAAAGAAAATTTTCTTTGTTGTCCGGAATGTAAATCAAATCTTTCTGTTTCGAGACAAAATGGGCTTAATGAATTTAGTAAGCAATTTTTAGTATGTAGTGGCTGTAAGAAAGAATATTTAAAAGAGGGATATTATATTGATTTCACTGGAGGCCGGGAACTTATTTATAAAGGCAAATGGGATAAATTTATCAGATCATTCTATGCGAAAATTTATACTCCGGCAACAAATTTTATGTTTTTATTTTGCGGGGGTGTAAAGAATGCGAAAAAGGAAGTCCTTAGTCATTTGGATTTAAAGGATAACTCAGTGGTTCTTGAAACCGGAATCGGGGCAGCGGAGAATTTTTATTACCTAAGTAGAGAAGCAAAAAATTTATCGTTTTTTGGAATTGACATTCAAAAGCAAATGCTGATTCATTCCGCTAGAAATCTTAAAAAATGGAATATAGCTGCTGAACTTTTTTTGGCCGATGCTGAGGAATTGCCTTTTAAAGATGAAATGTTTGATGTTGTTTTTCATTTGGGTTCTATCAATCTTTTCCAAAATAAAGAAAAGGCTATAAATGAAATGATTAGAGTTGCCAAACCGGGTTCTAAAATTGTAATTGCAGATGAATCGGAAAAAGGAGGAAAACTCATGAATCTTTTTACTGGCTCGAATGATCTTGTTGTACCTCCTGTAAATCTAATACCAAAGGAAATGTTACATGTTAATATTGAAACAATTTGGAAGGGATATGGCTTTGTTATTGAGTTTTGGAAACCCATGAAAAAATGAAATTTTAAATTTTTTCCCGATTCCATTATTGAATTTTATTGAGCGCCTGAGATTTGCGAAATTCATGGGCTGACAGGCAAATAGATTTATTAATATAAAAGACAATTATTTTAAATATAAAAAACAGCCCAAAGTGTTTACAAAGCTTATGAATCAGACGAATAATTCTTTTAGGATTTTTACAAAGCTACCTGATCATTTTCCGCTGCACAGGCAAAAGCCAATTCAACGAGAATTTTGATCATTCCTTTTTGCCTAAAATTTTTTTTCATCAACTATGATTAGCCCTGGAACGGTTGCCTGAATCCACAAAGGTGAGGGATATCAGTACCATAAAACAGCAACACTACTCAAATCCTGTGGCACATTTTTAAGTATCAAGTGCAACGGAAATTACCATTTTACCTTTTGCAATACAGACACTGATTTATTGAAGAAATAGTTGATTTAGAGTAATTTATATATAATTGTCCGGAAAATTATTCTTTAATTTGTTTTTTCAATGGGTCTTTTGAGTTTGTGACCTGTTGAAAACGAGGGAACTATTTTTATAAAAGGAACCGGAAGAAAAATATATTGACATGAAAAATACATTGAAATCTAAAAAGAGATTTGTTCAAGAATACAAGGTCTTTAGTATTGGTTTACTTTTCCTTTTTGTTTTTATTTCTTCCTTTTCAAACAAGAAAAACAGTATCATGACAAAAGTTAATCAGAATTCAGTTATTGCACACAGGGGCGCGTGGAAACAGGCAGGATTACCTCAAAACTCCATTGCCTCATTGAAACAAGCCATTACTCTGGGCTGTATCGGCTCCGAGTTTGATGTCTGGATGACTGCCGACGGACATTTGGTTGTAAATCACGATCAGGAATTTGGCGGGCTCGACATTGAAAAGACAAATTACAAGGATCTTTTGGTTCATAAACTTTCCAATGGAGAGCATATTCCGACTTTGGAAGAATATATCCGGGCAGGAATGGAAAACAATCCCAAAACCCGGCTGGTCTGTGAAATAAAACCTTCAGAAATATCTAAGGCCCGGGGAGTTTCGATCGCAGAAGAAACGGTAAAACTGATCAGGAGCCTGAATGCAGAGGCTATGGTAGACTATATCAGTTTTGATTTTGAGATTTTGAAAAAAATAAAGGAATTAGAACCCGAGGCCCATGTACAGTTCCTGAATGGCAACAAGTCTCCGAAGGCCATCAAAAAAGCGGGTATGAAAGGGATTAATTATAACTACATGGTTTTTAAGGTCTTGCCCAAATGGGTAAAACAGGCAAAAAAAGAAGGGATTATATTGAATACCTGGACGGTAAATGATCCGGAAATGATGGACTGGTTTTTAAAGAAAGAATTCGATTTTATTACTACTGATGAACCGGAATTGCTGCTTCAAAAACAGAAAAGTTTATGGACAGAAGGAAATTCATAAAAGACGGAACCATACTTTCGGCAGCCCTGTCGGTTAGCCCGGTAAACGGCAATACAGGAGGATCAGGCAAAAAACAATCCTTCAAAGCAGCCTTCCTGACCGATGTTCATATCAAACCTGAAGAAGTAGCTGAAACAGGTATGCGCAAAGCATTCCGACATGTCAATGCCCTGAAGCCTGCACCGGATTTTATCATCAACGGAGGAGACAGCATCATGGATGCCCTGGCAGCGGATCAAAAAGAAACCCGGGCTCAATGGGATCTCTGGGAAAAGGTATTGCTTGAGGAAAACAAACTGCCCGTTTATCATTGTATAGGTAATCACGATATCTGGGGCTGGCAGGTAGCTGATGAGCATATCCGGTCAAATCCATTATACGGTAAGGGATGGGCTGTTCAACAATTCAAACTGCAAAACAGATTTTACAGTTTTGAAAGGGAAAAATGGAAATTTATTGTTTTAGACAGCACGCAACAGGACGGTGCCGGCTATATTGCCCGTTTTGATGAAGAACAATTGGCCTGGCTTGAAATGGAATTGAAGCAGAGTCCGAAGGAGAAGCATATTTGCATAGTCTCTCACATACCCATCGTTTCTTTTTGCAGTGCCCTGTTCTTTGATGAAATGCAAGCCGACGGAAACTGGAAACTGCTGAAAGTATTGTTGCATGCTGATGCACGAAGGGTAATCAGGTTATTCAGGAATTTCCCAAATGTTAAGGTCTGTTTAAGCGGACATATTCATTTGCAGGATGAGGTCGAATATATGGGTGTGCGGTATTTTTGCAATGGCGCAGTGAGCGGCAACTGGTGGAAGGGTCCGTTTAAGGACTTTGCACCTGCCTATGCCCTTTTTGATTTTTATGAGGACGGCAGTGTTGAAAGAAAAATGATGGTGTATTAAATAATACGAATTTATTTAAAGCCCGGGATTCAAAGGTAGTTCATGAACAGCCTATTCTGCAACTTCAAGCAGATACGACTCTGAGCTGATATGAAAAAGCGCGTCCCCTCTGTTTACGATGGCTGTTTTGTTGGTACAAATGATATAGCCACCGTGAGGAGCTTTTACTTTTTTTTCGAAATCCCCAAAAGGGTCTGTGATATAGCCCAATACCTCTTTTTTCTGAACAAATTCTCCATTTCCTGTTTTCAGGTTAAACATACCTGAGTGTTTTGCACGTACCCAGGAAGATTTTTTAATGACCACAGTATTGGATTCGGCTGATTTATTATTGTTCTTCATTCCAAGATGAGCCATGATATTTTTCGTTCCCTGAACCCCTGCCCTGACTACTTCGGGATCAATATTTTTTGCTTTGCCACCCTCAAAAAGCAGGGTGGTTTTACCCATTTTATACAGGGTTTCCCGGATTGATTTGCTGATATAATTTGAATGGACAATAAATTGTGATCCAAAGGCTTTTGCCAGGTCAAAAGATTTTTCTTCATTCAGAACACAACGCACATGCGGGATGTTATCTCTTTCCTGACTACCTGAATGAAAATCCAGGATGTAATCTACATGCGGGGCAATCTCGGTAACAAAATGATGTGCGAACTGACTGGCCAGGGAGCCTTTTGCAGATCCGGGAAAGACCCTGTTCAGATCACGGCCGTCAGGAAATTCCCTGGTTTGATGGAGGTAGCCAAAAATATTAAATACCGGTATGCAAATAACCGTTCCCCGGATGGGATTGTTTGATCCGGTTTTGATGATTTCGCGTATGATGGCTACTCCGTTCACCTCATCACCATGAATTCCTCCGATGAGCAATAAGGTAGGACCACTTATTTTTGCCCTTTCGATGATTATTGGAATGTGCAGGGTATCTCTGGTATGCAGTTTGGCAACTTTAACTTCGATTACTTTGCTTTCCCCCGGTTTGATTTCTTTACCTAAAATTTTCATTATGAATCAAATGTGTCTTTCTACATATTTAACGATGGCACCTGCAATATTTTTGCCTGTGGCCCTTTCAATTCCTTCGAGTCCGGGGGAAGAATTAACTTCTAAAACAAGAGGCCCCCGATTGGATCTTAACAAATCCACACCGGCTATACCCAGACCCAGGGCGCGTGCAGCTTTGATGGCTGTAATTTCTTCCTCATCCGTAAGTTGAACCAGGCTTGCTGTACCCCCGCGGTGCAGGTTAGACCTGAATTC
>Ga0105103_10000656_pt1 | contig 19544 bp, 14 predicted proteins | sample PPLLaktember2015_2_FD_79107 | JGI IMG/M metagenome (GOLD analysis project Ga0105103, IMG submission 79107) | Freshwater sediment microbial communities from Prairie Pothole Lake near Jamestown, North Dakota, USA - PPLs Lake P7 Core (6) Depth... | ecosystem: Environmental > Aquatic > Freshwater >...
AAGATTAAAGAACATAATCCCCGCCTAAAAATTATTGCACAAACAGCATATGCCCGACCAGAAGAGAAGCTTAATTTTTACGATGAGAATTTTGATGAATATATTTCAAAACCTATTGATCCTACTGATCTGATCAAGATTATTGATAAATTACTGTAATGAGTATTTTAAAATACGAATACATTCACCTGGGTCATTTTCCTCTAGCAATCATTTGATAAAAGAAATAATTCGGATTAAGGGTTAAAACCTGCCATAAAGCGCATGTTTCTGAGTGTGGCAAAAAACCAGTGAATAAATATTGAAATTAATTCTGTTGGTTTCAAGTTTTCGCTGAAGGTTAACAATGGGTGTGTTTTTATCAACTTCCAGGTGTTTTTGAATGTTTTGGTCTGCTAAAATAGCCTTAATATTCTGTTCGCCCCCATTAACTTTTATTTGATAACTTTTCCTCAGGGTATCGAACAGCGAGTTGTTATTTAGGTTTTTAGAAGTAAACCTTGGAAGATTGATATTTGGTAAATAGGATATGTCGTAAAAAACGGGTTCGTTATAAATCAATCGTAAACGTTCGAAATAAATACAGCCACTTTCTCTTTCAATGTCATTCAGCTCAAATATGAAATCGTTTGGCCAGGGCTGAACGATGGGTTTAACAATAACTTTGGTAATTAAATTTTCATGGCCGACAGCCGAAGTGGTGCCACCTAATGAAAGAATGCCTATTCCTTTGGGTTTGCTTTGAACTACACTACCCAATCCCTGCCGTTTTTTTATAAAGCCATCATTGGTAAGTATATCAAGGGCCTTCCTGACAGTAGGTCTGGTAACTTGGTGTACAGCGCATAGTTCATTTTCGGAAGGCAGTATATCGCCTTCAGCATATTCGCCTTGCTCAATATGCTTTCGCAAGGTTTCGTAAACCTTTCTGTATTGTGGCATTGCTCTGTCCGAATCCATATAATTGTATGTAAGCCACAAATATATATTAAAATAGATATAATTACAAGTTGAATATATGTTCGTAGAATAAATTTTAATTATGAACACATATTAAATTGTATATTAAATGTTTATAATCTTTAATATAATTAATTAACTTTAACTTGTAATTACAAGTTAAAGTTAATTATATTTGCAGAAAAATTATTTAATCATATGGCGACTCCTATTTTATTACCCCGTCAAGGACAATCTGTTGAATCATGCATAATAACTAAAATATATGTTTCGCCCGGAGAAAAAGTAAGTATTGGAACTCCCTTATTTTCTTATGAAACCGATAAAGCAGCCTTTGAAGAAGAAGCAAAGGAAGATGGTGTTATTTTGGCTCTTTTTATTAATGAGGGAGATGAAGTACCTGTATTGACAAACGTGGGTGTTATTGGGCAAAATGGCGAATCGTTTGATGAGTTTTTGCCCGGAATTACTGAAAATAAGCCGGAAACAGATAATGATGCAGTTAAATTAGATACACAGCAAAAAACGGTCACGAAAGAAATTTCGTATCCTTCGGATAATAAATCCATTGCAGGAGGTGATGTTTTTATCTCGCCAAGGGCAAAAAAACTTGCCGAAAAAGATGCTGTAGATTACGGTCATTTAAAAGGTTCAGGCCCGAATGGCCGTATTATTGAAAAGGATATTCGGATGGCTCTGGATAGCCAGGCTAAAATGACTCCCCTTGCAAAAGAAATGATAAAAAAAGAGGGATTATCTCATCATTCTTCCGGGACCGGGTTAGCTCAAACAATTACTTCGCAGGATTTAGGTACATCTAAAATTAATACAACATCAGATTTTGAGATTGTAAAGCTCTCGAATATGCGAAAGCTTATAGCAAAAGCCATGCACAATTCATTGCAAAACTCAGCCCAATTAACCCATCACCTTAGTGCCGATGCAAGAAAGATTTTAGCATTGCGAAAACATGTCAAATTGCTTCAGAATGAAGGTGACAATGTAAATATTACCTTGAATGACATGATTTGTTTCGCAGTTATAAAAACCCTGAAGAAATATCCTAACGTCAATGCCCATTTTTTAGGCGATAGTTTACGTATATTTAATAAGGTCCATTTAGGAATGGCAGTTGACACTGAAAGGGGCTTAATGGTGCCTGTGATTAAAAATGCCGGTGAACTTTCCATTCAGGACTTATCATTACAAATGAAAAATATAGCCATTGCATGCAGGACAGGCAGCATCGATCCCGATTTATTGGTATCGGAACAGGCGTCATTTACCGTATCAAATCTGGGAAATTACGGGGTCGAAATGTTTACTCCGGTAATAAACCTGCCACAAGTGGCAATTTTAGGGGTTAATACCATTTTACCCCGACCCAAAGATTTGGGTGACGGTGTTTATGGTTTTGTTCCCCATTTGGGATTAAGCCTAACATACGATCATCAGGCTTTAGATGGCGGTGAAGCAACGCGTTTTGTAAAATCGATAGCCGATGAAATTGAAAATCTTGAATTAAACTTATTGTAAATTATTGATATGAAGTACAATTTAGCAATAATAGGAGGAGGACCTGCCGGCTATGTAGCAGCAGAAAGGGCCGGAGAAAAAGGCTTATCGGTTGTGGTTTTCGAAAAAAATGAACTTGGTGGTGTTTGCCTGAATGAGGGCTGTATCCCTACCAAAACACTTTTATACAGTGCAAAGGTTTACGACACTTCAAGAAATTCGGAAAAATACGGCATTAGCAACATCGATACCAGTTTTGATATGAATGTCATAATGAAACGTAAAGATAAAGTGGTTAAAAAGCTGGTGGGTGGTGTTGCTGCAAAATTGAAGCATGCCAAGGCAACCGTAATTAAAGAAATGGCTGTCTTAAACAGACGTAATGCCGATGGAGTTTATATTTTAGCAGGAGGCGAAGAATATTTGGCCGAAAATGTGTTGGTTTGTACTGGTTCAGAGGCTTTTATCCCTCCCATTCCAGGTCTTGATATTTCATCTGAAGCAATCCTCACCAATCGTGAAATATTAGCTTTAAATGAATTGCCTGAATCGTTGGTGATTATTGGCGGTGGTGTAATTGGAATGGAATTCGCTAGCTTTTATAATAGCTTTGGGGTTAAGGTAACGGTAATTGAAATGCTGGATAAAATTCTGGGTGAGATGGATACAGAATTGAGCACCATGTTACAGGATATTTATCAAAAACGCGGCGTTGAAATAAATCTACTGTCTAAGGTTGTTGCTATTAAAGGCAAAACGGTTGTATATGAGAAAGATGGCAAAACAACAGAAATTACAGCCGAAAAGATATTGGTGAGTGTTGGCCGTTATCCTGTAACTAAGGGTTTGGGACTTGAAAATATGGGTGTTGAATTGTATAAAGGTGGTATTAAAGTGGATGGGCAAATGCGGACAAATATTCCTAATATCTATGCTGCCGGCGATGTAACCGGTTTTTCATTGTTGGCCCACACCGCCTACCGTGAAGCGGAAGTTGTTGTAAACAACCTTACCGGACGAAAAGATACTATGCGGTATAAGGCAATACCTTCTGTAGTATACACCAATCCGGAATTATCGGGTGTTGGCCATACCGAAAAAACAGCAAAAGCTGCCGGTCTCGACTTTAAAGTGGCCAAGTTGCCCATGGCTTATGCAGGGCGCTTTATTGCAGAAAACGAAGGCGGTTCGGGATTATGCAAAGTGTTGGTGGGTTCCGGATACGGTGAAGTGCTTGGCGTTCATATGCTGGGAAATCCATCGAGTGAAATGATATATGGTGCAGTTATGGCCATTGAAAATGAAATGACCTTGAAGGAATTGGAGGAAGTGGTTTTTCCTCATCCAACGGTATCTGAAATTTTTAGAGAAACTATTTTTTCAATTAACTTGCCCTATTCATAAATTCTGAGTTTAATCTGTGCTAAAGCACAGCCTGTCCCGCAAATTGCGGGATTAACCCGATTTAGTTACACTTTGTTTTTGCAAAAAAAAATAGTGTAACTAAATCGTAACCAATATAATGAATGAATTTTATGAACCCGAAGGCTCGACGAAGTCAATTAATAAGGTTAAATAAACCTAAGCTAAAGAATAACTATTATATGCCTAAATTACAATTTATTGATCCGGTTGAAATGCGCAAAGCATCTCAAATTGAGTTTAAGCCCATTCCTGTTAATCAATATTCAAAAACAATTGAACAAGAGAAGGGAAATTTCTCCAACGACGATTTCAAAAGAATTTATCACGATATGGTTGTGATACGCGAATTTGAAACCATGTTAAACCAAATAAAAATAACAGGCGAGTATCAAGGGGTGGCATACAATCACCCGGGGCCAGCCCACTTATCAATAGGTCAGGAATCGGCCGCAGTGGGAATGGCTTATGAATTGAACACTGAAGATTTTATTTTTGGGTCGCACCGCAGTCATGGCGAGATATTAGCCAAAGGATTGAGCGCTATTCATAAATTATCGGATACTGAATTGGAAACAGTGATGTCTACATTTTTTAATGGTTCTATCTATGGAATTATTAAAAATAAGTTCAAAGGAGCATCAATAAAACAAATGGCTTTAAAATTCCTAGTGTACGGTACGCTTGCCGAAATATTTGCTCGTGAAACCGGTTTTAACAAAGGTTTGGGTGGAAGTATGCACGCCTTTTTTACACCGTTTGGGGTATATCCTAACAATGCCATAGTAGGCGGTAGCGGCGATATTGCCGTGGGTGCAGCTTTATATAAAAAGATAAACAGAAAACCTGGTATTATAGTTGCCAACATTGGCGATGCATCAATGGCTTGTGGCCCTGTTTGGGAAGGCTTATCGTTTGCCAGCATGGATCAGTTTAACGAATTGTGGGAAGGCGATTACAAAGGGGGCTTGCCCTTAATTGTAAATATCATGAACAACCAATATGGTATGGGCGGTCAAACTTGTGGCGAAACAATGGGTTACAATATTGCAGCCCGAATTGGCGCAGGCGTTAACCGCGACCAGATGCACGCCGAAAGAGTTGACGGATACAATCCTCTGGCTGTAATTGATGCCTACCGCCGCAAAATACAGGTTTTAGCTGAAAAACACGGCCCCGTTTTACTCGATGTGTTGACGTATAGATATAGCGGCCATTCCCCATCCGATGCTTCATCATACCGCTCAAAAGAAGAGGTGGACGCATGGGAAGCTCAAGACTGTATTGCATCATTTGGTAAAAACCTAATAGCTGCAGAGGTTGTCAATCAAGCTGATTTGGATGACATTTGGAAAGAAGTTCAAAACACTACCCTTGAGATTCTAAAATTAGCAATCAACGATGAAATTTCGCCTCGTATGGATTTTTCTAGAAATCCGAATATTATTGAAGAGTTAATTTTATCGAATGGTTCGGTTGATAGAATGGAAGAAAGAAAACCTGATGTGAACCATAAAATGGAAGATAATCCCCGGGTACAGCAAATAGCTAAAAAAGAGCGTTATGCATTTGATAAAGATGGCAAAGCCCATTCTAAAATGAAGCAATATCAGTTGCGCGATGGAATTTTTGAAGCTATAATTGACCGTTTTTATAAAGACCCTACAATGGTGGCCTATGGCGAAGAGAACCGCGATTGGGGCGGGGCTTTTGCAGTGTATCGCGGATTAACCGAAGCATTGCCTTACCACCGTTTATTTAATTCTCCAATTTCCGAAGCATCTATAATTGGAACTGCCATAGGTTATGCTATGTGTGGTGGCCGTGTAGTTCCCGAAATTATGTATTGCGACTTTTTAGGCCGTTGTGGCGATGAGGTGTTTAACCAATTACCAAAATGGCAGGCTATGAGCGGAAATGTAATTAAAATGCCCGTTGTTGTGCGTGTTTCAGTCGGATCGAAATATGGTGCACAGCACTCGCAAGACTGGACATCGCTGGTGGCGCATATTCCTGGATTAAAAGTATGTTTCCCTGTTACGCCCTTCGATGCCAAAGGATTAATGAACAGCGCTTTGCAAGGGACCGATCCGGTAATATTTTTTGAAAGCCAGCGAGTGTACGACATTGGCGAACAATTTGTAAAAACTGGTGTTCCGGAGGGTTATTATGAAATACCTTTTGGCGAACCGGATATAAAAAGAGAGGGGAAAGATATTACCATATTAACAATTGGCGCAACATTATATCGCGCGCTGGAAGCTGCCGAAACGCTCGAAAAAGAACATGGCATTTCAGCCGAAGTAATTGATGCCCGTTCGTTGGTTCCGTTTAATTACGAAAAGGTAATTGAGTCGGTAAAAAAAACAGGCCGTTTGGTATTAAGCAGCGATGCCAATTCAAGAGGTTCATTCCTGAACGATTTGGCTCAAAATATAACAGAGTTGGCGTTTAACTATTTAGATGCCCCTCCGGTTGTTGTCGGTTCAAGAAATTGGATAATTCCTGCTTATGAACTGGAAAATGAATTCTTTCCCGGTGCCGGTTGGATTATCGATGCCATACACGAAAAGATTATACCATTAAAGGGATATCGGCCCACCTGTAATTATACAGAATTAGAACAAATTAGAAGAGCTAAATTAGGTGTTTAATAAGTTTGATATGAGTTTTTGGAATCAATTTCCTGAAAAAGGACAATTATTAAAAATGGAGTTTGCCCATGCAAAAATTCACAAGGTGAATGGGCATTTACATACGCCATATTCATTTAGTGCGTTCAATTCAATTGAACAAGCATTTGAAATGGCTAAAGAAGAAAAAGTTAAAGTGCTGGGAATTAACGATTTTTTTACCGCCGATGGATATTTCGAATGGGCCCAATATTGCCAATTAAATAAGGTGTTTCCTTTATTTAATATTGAATTTATTGGCCTTAGCAAAATAGATCAACAATCGGGCGTTCGTATTAACGATCCAAATAACCCGGGCCGTATTTATATAAGTGGCAAAGGAATGTCTTTCCCTTTCAAATTGAATGATCAGTTTGCGGCCCTGCTGAGCAAAGTGAAAGAGAATTCGAACATTCAATCGGAGGCCATGTGTTCCGCGTTGAATCGACTCCTGGCCAAAGTTGGGGTTGATATTATTATTTCATATACTGATGTTTTTGAAAAATACACCAAAGGAATGGTCCGTGAACGACATTTGGCCAAGGCTTTGCGTATTGCTGTTTTTGAAAAAGAGCCATCCAGAACTGGTAGGGCAGAAATTTTCGAAAAAATTTTCGATGGGAAGGGGCTAAAGTCAGACATTGACAATGCTGCCGGGCTTGAAAACGAAATTAGGGGAAATTTACTTAAAGCTGGTGGCGCTTCATTTATCGCGGAGTCTCCAGAGTTGTTTCTCGATTTAAGCACAGTTTGTAAGTTAATAATTAATGGTGGCGGCATACCAACCTACCCGTTATTAGCGGATTCTGTAAATGGCGGATATACAGGGTTTGAGGAGAACAAGGAAAAATTGTTTGACAATTTGATAAGTAAAGGCATCTGTAGTATCGAATTTATAAGCAATAGAAATACAACTGCATCGTTGGAAGAATATTCAAAGTTTTTTACTGAAAAAGGATTTATAATTACTTATGGTTCTGAACATAATACCCCTGACCTTGTCCCAATTGACCTTACGAATAAATTGGGTGAAGAATTAACAGATTACCTAAAGCAGATAAATTATAGTGGAGCCTGTTTACTGGCAGCCCATCAGTATTTATTTGCCAAAACTGGCGAAGGTTATTTAGATGCAGAAGGCAAACCTAAGCTTTCGCAAAAAACAGAATTTGAAAAACTGGGTAGAAATTTACTGGAATATTTTTATGCTAAATAGTGCTTGTCATGAATAAACTTGAACTTGTTTCCGCAATCCGTATGTTGTTGTCAAAAAATAATTTAATAACAGTAAAGGAGTCGGTTTCAGATAATTTTAAGGGTGATGTAATTGAAGTATCGATAAATAATCTCGAATCGAACTTAAAATCATTAAATCAATTGCCCAATTTTATATATGTAAAAGATTTGGGTCTTTTTGCGGTGGCAGATTGTCCGGCCAATATTATTGCACCCGGAACTAAAAAGTATGAGTCTGGGCGGATGCAAAACAAAGTGGTTATTATTACCGGAGGCGCCCAGGGCTTTGGCGCCGGTATTGCCGATGAATTTTTTAAAGAGGGGGCCAATCTGGTAATTGCCGATGAAAATAGTAAAATTGGCACAGCATTGGTTGAAAAATACAACAGCCAATCGAAACCAAACCAGGCATTTTTTGTTAAAACTGATGTATCAGAACTGGAGTCGGTTGAAAATTTAGTGACAAGCACCGTAATGCATTTTGGTGGCATAGATGTAATGATAAGCAATGCAGGGATTCTGCGTGCCGGAGGACTAGATGAAATGACTGCTGAAACATTTGCCTTAATGACCAAGGTTAATTATGCCGGTTATTTCAATTGCGCCAAGACATCGGCTGCAGTTATGAAATTGCAGTACAAATATGACCAAAATAGATATTTCGATATTATTCAAATAAACTCAAAATCGGGCTTAAAAGGCAGTAATAAGAATTTCGCCTATGCCGGGGGGAAATTTGGCGGTATTGGTCTCACACAATCTTTTGCATTGGAATTGATGCCTTTCAATATTAAAGTAAATTCTATTTGTCCGGGCAATTTCTTCGATGGCCCTTTATGGTCGCATCCCGAAACAGGTATTTTTATTCAATATTTGAAAGCAGGAAAGGTGCCGGGTGCTAAAAACATTGAAGATGTTAAGAAATTTTACGAAAACCAGGTTCCGGCAGGAAGAGGCTGTGGTATCCTTGATGTTGCCAGGGCTGCATTTTATGCTATCGAACAAGAGTACGAAACAGGACAGGCTATACCTGTAACTGGCGGACAAAATATGTTGCATTAGAATTATTTCCAAATACCAATTAAAATATGAAAAATAAAGCGGTACGATTATATGGGAAGAATGATTTACGCCTTGAGGAATTCGAATTGCCAAAAATAAAGGACGATGAAATTTTGGCAAAAGTAGTTTGCGATTCCATTTGTATGTCATCATACAAAGCAGCAACATCTGGGGCCGGCCACAAAAGAGTTCCTGATAATGTGGCTGAAAATCCTATAATAATTGGGCACGAATTTGCCGGCGAATTGATTGAGGTGGGCTCAAAATGGGCCACTCAATTTAAGGTGGGCGATAAATTCTCTATTCAGCCGGCATTAAATTACGAAAAGGGCCCGGTTGGAATATTAAGCGCACCTGGTTATTCGTACCAATACATTGGTGGGGATTCAACCTACGTTATTATACCAAACGAGGTTATGGATCAAGACTGTCTGTTAGCCTATAAGGGCGATGGGTATTATCCTGCTTCATTATCAGAACCTTTATCGTGCGTTATTGGGGCAATGCATGCCAATTATCATACATCACCAGGTTCTTATGTGCATAAAATGGATATTATAGATGGTGGAAATATGGCCATATTGGCTGGTGTTGGGCCTATGGGGTTAGCCGCTATTAACTATGTTATCAAACGTAAGGATAGAAAACCTAAATTGTTGGTAGTAACCGACATCGATCAGATCCGTTTAGATAGGGCAGCATCGCTTTATACCATTGAAGAAGCCGCTTCAAATGGAATAAAACTGGTGTATTTAAATACCGGATCGGGCAATACCGAAAAAGCCCTTATGGGTTTAACTGACAAAAAAGGATATGATGATGTTTTTGTTTTTGCTCCTATATCACAGGTGGTTGAGCTGGCAGATCAGATTTTGGCACATGATGGGTGCTTGAATTTCTTTGCCGGACCAGCCGATCAAGGTTTTTCAGCAAAATTCAATTTTTACAATGTACATTATAAATCAACCCATGTGGTAGGTACTTCGGGCGGCAATAATGATGATATGGTTGAGGCGCTCAATTCTATGGCAAAAGGGCTTGACCCTGCCGGACTTGTCACTCACATAGGGGGCTTAAATGCCGTTATTGCAACCACTTTGAATTTACCAAATATATCCGGAGGTAAAAAATTGATATACAACCACATTGATTTGCCTTTAACTGCTATATCTGAATTTCAGTCTAAAAGTAACGAGAATCCTATTTTCGCTGAACTACACAATATATGTACCCGCCATAAGGGACTGTGGAACATTGAGGCTGAAAACTATCTGTTACAAAACGCTCAATAAGTATATTTTCTAAAATCACTAGGGTTTATACCTGTTTTTTCTTTAAAAAAGCGGCTAAAATAATGTTGCGATAAAAAACCCAATTCAAACCCAATTTCTTTTATGGTTTTTTCGCTTGACAGAATTAGTTCCTTAGCCCTAATTATTTTAAGCTCTAAATGATACTGACGGGGTGATATGCCCGTATATTGTTTAAACATTTTTCTGAAATATGAATACCCTACATTGTTTTGGGCGGCTAACACTTTTAAATCAACTTCGTGGGATAGATTATTGCGCATTTGGTACCGTGCATTATGGATTATTTTTTCAATTTGCTTTCCCGAAAAATTTCTATGTTTTTGATATGCAATAATGTAACCAAAAAGTTTTATAATCAACCCTGATGCTATTTGCTGAAAACCTGGTTCTTCACGTTGTACCAGGACAAAAATTTTATAAAAAGTATCAATAAATTCTTCCCGCATTCCACAATAGATAAGCGATTGCTCTTTGAGTGTCAATGATTTTTGAAAGAAGTGTTCGGCCAATTCGCCCGAAAAACCAATGTAATTTTCAACCCATCCGCTTTTTTTATGCGGACGATAACGGTGCCATGTGTTCTTTTTGGTAATTATTAGTGTTCCGGGTTTAATCTGGAATTTACCGGATTCATTTTCCAATATGCCACTTCCTTCGGTAATGTAATTTATTTGGTATTCCTGAAGGACTCTTCCTTTCTCCCACGAAAAATAATATCCGCTTGGATGGTTTGATGGCGGGTATAATGTGTTTGGGGCAATTTTTGATTTACCTGAAACATTTAAATATAGACCCCAATCTTTGTCATCGTCCCCCGCAGTGATATATTTAAAAAAATCTTTCATAATGTTGTATCATAAAGTGCAAATCAATAATCAAAAAGTGTATTGTTGATTGCTTATTATCAATTTATATTTGACATATTTATATCTGGTTATTAGTGTCAAAAATATCAATAACATTTTATATAACCATAACAAACTAAAGATATGCAAATATTATTGGGAATTTTTTTCCACTCCTTAGGGGGTCTGGCGTCTGGAAGCTTTTATATGCCTTTTAATAAAGTTAAAGGTTGGGCTTGGGAAAGCTTCTGGATTGTAGGAGGGCTTTTTTCATGGTTAATAGTGCCACCTTTGGCTGCCTATCTTACGATACCAGGTTTTGCTGATATTATTGCAGCAAGTTCCAGCCAAATTTTATCATTTACTTTTCTAATGGGTATTATTTGGGGAATAGGTGGTTTGTCATACGGATTAGGTGTTCGATACCTGGGCATGTCCTTAGGTAACTCTGTGGTACTTGGTTTTTGTGCTGCTTTTGGCGCTTTGGTCCCAAGTATCTATTATAGTATCAATCCAACCCTGGGCAAAACTTCGTTTACCGATATGATGGCCAGCCCTGGCGGACAAATAGTACTTATGGGTGTTGCAGTATGTTTGATTGGTATTGCCATATCGGGCAAAGCGGGGATGATGAAAGAAAGTGAGCTATCTAAAGAAGAACAAAAAGCAAGTGTTGCTGAGTTTAGTTTGGTAAAAGGTTTGATTATTGCTGTTATATCCGGCATTTTAAGTTCTTTCTTCAATTTTGGAATTGAAGCAGGAAAGCCTCTTGCTCAAGCTGCTGTAGCTGCTGGATATAATCCTCTTTACCAAAACAATGTAACATTTGTGGTAATATTGTGGGGTGGTTTAACTACCAACCTGATTTGGACAACTATACTGAGCCTTAAAAATAAATCGTATTCCGATTTTGTCAATAAAAAATCACCTATTGCTAAAAATGTAATGTTTTCGGCTTTGGCAGGAACTACATGGTTTCTTCAGTTTTTCTTTTACGGAATGGGCGAAAGTAAATTGGGCAATGGAGCCAGTTCATGGATACTCCACATGTCAACAATAATTTTAACAGCCAATATGTGGGGAATTTATCGAAATGAGTGGAAAGGGGTTGCAAAAAAAACAAAATGGACAATAACCATCGGCATAGCAGTAATATTATTATCGGTTGTATTGGTCGGAATTGGTAATTCTATGTAGAGATTCTTATATAACCAAAGGAGTTTAAATAGTAATCTGTTGTTAAAAGAAGTAAATTTTTATTTAAAGCAGTCGTAAATGATAAACAAAGATTTGGTTGAAAAATCATACACCCTGGCAAAAGGGCAATATGCAGCAATTGGCGTGGATACCGACAAAGTCATTGAGAAAATGAAAGAGGTAGTTATTAGTCTCCATTGTTGGCAAACAGATGATGTGGGTGGGTTTGAAACTCCTGATGCAACGCTTTCCGGGGGAGGCATTCAGGCAACAGGCAACTATCCTGGTAAGGCCACAAGCATTGCCGAAATGCGTAAAGATTTAGAAAAAGTACTATCGCTGTTGCCAGGAAAACATCGCTTAAACCTACATGCCATATATGGCGATTTTATGGGCGAAAAAGTTGACAGAAACCAAATTGAGGCCAAACACTATCAAAGTTGGATTGACTGGTGTAAGAAACAAGGTATAAGTATGGATTTTAATGCCTCGTGTTTTTCGCATCCATTAGCCGAATCTGGTTTTACCTTATCCTCAAAAGATGAAAAAGTGCGCCAGTTTTGGGTGGAACATCTAAAATGTTGTCGCAAAATTTCAGCCGAAATAGGCAAGCAATTAGGTTCGCCTTGCATACATAATACCTGGATTCCCGATGGTTCAAAAGATATTCCCATTGACAGAAAGGGGCATCGGACCTTACTAAAAAAATCATTGGACGAAGCCATGGCGGTTGATTATCCAAAAGAGTATATGAAAGATGCTGTAGAAAGCAAATTGTTTGGCATTGGGGCTGAGTCGATGACTGTTGGTTCACACGATTTTTATTTGGGTTATGCCATAAAAAACAACAAGCTAATTTGCCTCGATAACGGTCACTTCCATCCTACCGAGCAGGTGGGCGATAAAATTTCATCGTGTTTGCAATTTATCGATGAGGTTTTGTTGCATCTAACACGCCCCATTCGTTGGGATTCCGATCATGTAGTTACGATGAACGAAGAAGTGCAGTTGATAGCATCCGAAATAATCCGCAACAATTTTTTAAAACGGGTTAATATTGGCCTCGATTTCTTCGATGCATCCATAAACCGTATTGGAGCCTATGTTATTGGTGCCCGTGCTGTAAAAAAAGCATTTATGGTGGCCATGCTGGAACCAACCCCAACATTAATAAAAATGGAAGAAGCAGGACAAAATTTCGAACGCCTGGCCTTACTCGAAGAATTAAAAACAAAACCTTTTGGTACTGTTTGGGATTATTACTGTTTGAAAGAGGGAGTGTCCATTGCAGAGGATTATATTGCAGAAATACAAGCCTACGAAGCAGAAGAATTAATAAAAAGAAAATAAATTAGTACTAAGTGATATAATAGATTTGACTGCAAGTAAATATATGCTTGCAGCTTTTTTCAAAAAATGGCTAAATGACTGAAAATTTTTTAACCAAACTAATTGAAATTTCTCAATATTATGGGACCAATCCACAATACATTATAGCCGGAGGTGGCAATACTTCGTATAAAAACAATGAATATATTTGGGTAAAAGCAAGCGGCACATCGCTTTCAAATATTGATGAAAATGGTTTTGTGTGTTTGTCGCGCTCTATTCTTAAACAAATTAAAGATAAAACATACAGTAATAATAGCGCTGAACGGGAAGAACAAGTAAAGTTCGATTTAAATCAAGCCATTGTTGCTCCAAAGCACTTACGGCCTTCGGTAGAAACTTCAATGCACGATATTATCGACTATTCATATATAGTCCATACTCATCCCACTTATGCGAATGCTTTATTGTGCAGTAAAAATGCTGAATCGCTTACTTATGAAATTTTTGGGGATGATGTTGTTTACATTGAATATACCGATCCAGGCTATGTCTTATTCAAGAAAGTTTTAGAAAGAATATCGAAATTTAAAGCTACAAAAGGCTATATGCCTTCAGTAATATTTCTCCAAAATCATGGAGTTTTTGTTGGAGCAAACACACTCGAAGAAATTAAAGCCATATATGCAAATATAGAAGAAAAACTAAGTTCGAGAATAATTAATAACACATTTGATGCCTCTGTTCAGCATACTAGTTGCGATAAATTGGCAATACTTCAAAAGTATTTTGCTGAGAAATCATTGATTTCTCAAGGATATATAGGCGAATTGATAAATCGTTTTATTGAGGATAGAGAAGCATTTGCATTGATATCCAAGCCTTTTACACCTGATATTATTGTGTATTGCAAATCCAATTATCTTTTTATAGAGAAGGGGGCTAACGAAAGGGATATAATAAAAGCAATTAATCAATTTGGGAATGCACATGGCTATTTGCCTAAAGTTATATTAATTGAAAATGAGTGTTTGGCAATTGTTGAAGATTCGGCAAGTAATATTCAAAAAGTATTGGATGTATTTCTCGATATGATGAAGATAAGCCTGTTTTCGGAAAATTTTGGAGGACAGAATTTTATGACTTCTGAGCAAATTAGTTTTATTGATAATTGGGAAGTAGAAAATTACAGGCGCAAAGTTTCAAAAGGATTGTGAAATGGATATGAATACGACACCCGTTATAGCTGTTTTTGATATTGGGAAAACCAATAAGAAATTTCTATTGTTTAATGAGCAGCTTAAGCTTGAATTTGTAACAGAACAATTTTTTCCAACAACTAAAGATGAGGATGGTTTTGAGTGCGATGATATTGAATTGATTGAAAAGTGGATTGTTACTACACTAATCACCTATTTAAAAAGTAAGCAATATGAGGTGGTTGGCGTTAATTTTGCTACCTTTGGCGCTTCGCTGGCCTTCGTTGATAAACAAGGAAATAGGTTAACCCCCATTTATAATTACTTAAAGGAAATACCGGCAACTGTTCAAAATTCGTTATTTGAAAAATATGGCGGAGAAAAGGAATTTTGCCGAAAAACAGCGAGTCCCGCATTGGGTTTATTGTTGAATTCGGGTACCCAAATTGAATGGCTAAAACAAGAAAAATCTGAAATATTTAATCGTGCTGCACATATCCTGCATTTTCCTCAATATCTTTCCTACCTTTTCACACAAAGCATTGTATCAGAGTATACCTCAATTGGATGTCATACATTTTTGTGGGATTTTGATAATAATAGCTATCACAGTTGGTTAAGCAATGAGGGTATAAATCTTCCTCAACCTGAACCAAATAATTACACTACTATATGCCATATAGCAGATAAAAATATACGTGTTGGTTTAGGTATTCACGATAGCTCTTCATCGTTAGCACCTTATATTCTTGGCAGTAAGGAGAAGTTTCTGTTAGTTTCTACAGGTACCTGGTGTATTAATATGAACCCATACAACCACTCACCTTTGACCGAATTTCAGTTAAAAAATGATTGCTTATCGTATTTAAGTATTGATAGGAAACCGGTAAAGTCATCCCGATTATTTATGGGACACATACATGATGTGAACACCGAAAGACTTTCTCGGTTTTTTAATTTGCCTGAAGGAAGCTACAAGAATGTTAAAACAGATGAATCTTTAATAGCATCCTATTTGAAAGAGGTTAAAAAAAACGTTTTCTTCAAAAATGGGGTACCTGATAATTACATCGACGAATCTATTGACCTTAAAATATTTAATGATTTTTCAGAAGCCTACCATCGATTGATGTTTGATTTGACACTTTTAAACAAAAAATCAATTGATTTAATTATGCCAAATAATGATGGGATAAAAGCCATATACGTGTCAGGTGGATTTGCCCGTAATGAAATATTTGTGCGTTTGCTGGCTGGCTTTTATCCTGATAAGAAAGTGTTTACATCAGAAATCGACAATTCAAGTGCTTTAGGGGCTGCACTGGTAATTTGGGAATCGTTTTCAAAAAAAGATACACCGGAGATTGATCTGGGCTTGAAAGAATGGAAAGGTTTTTTATCTAACTAATGATTTAATTAGTTACCTGGATAATGATGTAAATGTTTTTTATAGTTATTACTTTAACAAAATAACTTTTATTGTAGCTGTTAATTTGGATTAATTGAATTTAATAAAATTATAAATTGTTGAAACACAAATTAAACCATACTATCATGAAAAATAAAAGATATAGTTTTTTATGGTCAATCTTTTTATTATTAGATAATGCATCATTCACTGTAGCGAATAATAATATAGATACTTTAACTGTTTCAAACGTTTTACAAAAATGAAAGTCATTTATTTATTAATATTCAGTGTTTTGTGGGAGGCTTTTCCATCCTATTCACAAGAAAAAAGAAATGATTTTTTCCCGAACGGCACAAAAATTCCCATCTGGTTTTCGGATACATCCAAAATTAAATTAAGCAACCTCGGAAATTCATTCATTATTACAGACTTTGGGGCAGTTAATGATAGTACAGTATTGCAGACTAATATTATCCAGAAAACGATATACTTGGCTTACAGGCAGGGAGGAGGGGTGATTATTATACCCAAAGGTACTTTTCTGAGCGGAGCTTTATTTTTTAAACCAAATACTCATTTATATGTAGCAGAAGGCGGAGTTTTAAAAGGCTCAGATAATATTGATGATTACCCAAAAATACCATCTAGGATTGAAGGCCAAAGTATCGATTATTACGCCGCCTTAGTGAATGCATATAGTGTAGATGGTTTTACTATTTCAGGAAAAGGAACAATAGACGGAAATGGCTTAAAATATTGGAAAGCCTTCTGGGATAGACGAAAAGAAAACCCAAAATGCACCAACCTTGAAGTTTCACGTCCTCGATTGGTTTTTATTTGGAATTGCAATAATGTTCAATTGCAAGATGTTAACCTTCGAAATTCCGGATTCTGGTCCAGTCATTATTACCAATGCAAAAATGTAAAAATTTTAGATCTTCATATTTCATCACCCTATCAGCTTGTAAAAGCCCCAAGCACAGATGCAATAGATTTAGACGTTTGCTCAAATGTACTCGTTAAAGGTTGTTACATGTCGGTAAATGATGATGCCATTGCCTTAAAAGGTGGAAAGGGTCCCTGGGCAGATACTGTCTCTGCCAACGGAGAAAATATCAATATAATTATTGAAGATTGTGAATTTGGATTTTGCCATGCTGCACTGACTTGTGGTAGTGAATCTATTCACAATAAAAATATAGTGATGAGAAATTGTTCTGTAAATAATGCTAAAAGGCTTTTGTGGTTAAAAATGAGACCTGACACTCCTCAAAAATATGAGTTTATTACACTGGAGGATATTACTGGTCAAGCTTATAGTATGATATATATTAAACCCTGGACACAATTTTTTGATTTGAAAGGAAGAACGGATGTCCCTTTGTCCTATTCTGAAAACATAACACTTAGAAATATCAACCTTAAATGCGATGTGTTTTTTGATGTTGCCATTACCGAATACGATCGACTATCCAATTTTACATTCGACAATTTAACAATTGAAGCTAAAAATAGCGCTTTTGATAAAGAATTAATCAACGGGCTTAACCTTACAAATGTGAAGTTGAATAACCAAATAATTGAAAATGCTAGTTGTAAAACAAACCAAAAGATATTGTATTAATTTAGTACAGTTTCAAAATTGCATTAACTGAGAACGATAGAGTATCTAAACATATGTAAATTATTAATTCGATGAAGAATACCCTTTTTTTAGCGATTTGTTCTTTGCTACTAATAACACAAAGTAAAGCATTTGAATATCAGGAAAATGAAACTTTAACTGTTTCAAACCTTAGGTGTGAGTATTTATCTGATCCGATAGGAATTGATGTTTTAACACCACGTCTTTCATGGGAATTGGAAGGTAAAGAGCGGAACCTGAAACAATATGCCTGTCAAATCATGGTTGCATCATCAGCCAGTCTGCTCGAATTGGATAAAGGCGACTTATGGAACAGCCAAAAATTATTATCTGACGAAACCGTTAATATACTATACGCAGGCAACGAATTAAAAACTGCCACTCAGGTTTTTTGGAAAGTTCGTGTTTGGGATCAAAACGGGAACATTTCTGCATGGAGTAAACCAGCTACCTGGACTATGGGACTGCTGAAAGAAGCCGACTGGGGTGGAAAATGGATTGGGCTTGAAGGTAAAATTAACCCAGCTTACCTTAGTGGTGCTAACTGGGTTACCTATCAAAAAGATAAAACCACTCCTCCTGATCAGCTAGCTCATCGTTTCTACAGGCGGGTTATTGAACTTCCTGCTAATAAAGAAGTAAAACGTGCCCTGTTATTGTATACCGGAGATGCAGCATGCAGTGGTGGGGTAAATGGGTTTAAATTTGGGACCCGGAATAACCATCGTCGGATTAAAAACCCTGATATGACATTCATGTTAGCAGAAGGTGAAAATGTGCTTTCGTTAATTGGCACTACACCTGGCGGTACAGTGACTTCCGGAGGGGTTGTTGCCATAGCCGTAATTATTTTTATGGATGGAGATACACTACTTGTACCTACCGATGGAAAATGGAAAGTTTCCGATGAAGAAGCAGAGGGTTGGGATAAACCAGGTTTTGATGATTCTGCATGGAAACCGGTACTCGATCTCGGCCCTGTAGGCCCTGAACCATGGGGCAATGTGCAGATAGCAGAGGATCGTCGGTTGCCTGCCCGTTACTTGCGAAAAGAATTTGAAGCTAAACCAAAAATAAAACGTGCTACTGTTTTTTACTCAGGATTAGGGTGGTCTGAACTATATATTAATGGCGAGAAAATTGGTGATGAAGTACTCTCTCCTGGTCTTTCAGAATATCCAAAACGTATTTTTTATTTAACTCACGATGTTACCAAACAACTGCGAATTGGAAAAAATGCGATAGGAGTAATACTTGGAAATGGTCGTTACTTTGCTCCCCGAAGTATAACCTATGCAGGCATGCCAACATCCGGATTTCCGAAACTCAGACTGCACCTGCGTATCGAATACGATGACAATACGGTATCAGAAGTAGTGAGCGATGAAAGCTGGAAACTAACCGACAATGGGCCAATCATTGCCAATAACGATTTCGATGGCGAAGAATATGATGCCCGCAAAGAACTTGGAAAATGGAAAGATATTGGTTACAACGACACTGAATGGCAACCAGCCAATGCAGCCGTTATACCTGAAGGAAGGCTTCAAGCCCAAATTATTGAGCCCATTCGCGTAACAGAAACGCTTAAAGCAATTGCATTCACAGAACCTAAACCAGGTATTTTTGTCTACGATCTTGGTCAGAATATGGTAGGCTGGTGCCGTTTAAAAGTTTCCGGACCGGCAGGTACGGCAATTATTTTGCGCCATGGCGAAACTTTGCTTCCCGATGGAAC
>Ga0105103_10000657_pt1 | contig 19541 bp, 32 predicted proteins | sample PPLLaktember2015_2_FD_79107 | JGI IMG/M metagenome (GOLD analysis project Ga0105103, IMG submission 79107) | Freshwater sediment microbial communities from Prairie Pothole Lake near Jamestown, North Dakota, USA - PPLs Lake P7 Core (6) Depth... | ecosystem: Environmental > Aquatic > Freshwater >...
ATACGGTGAAAAAAAGATATATTCCAAAGAAATGTGGGAAGATTAATAAGATGACTCGGCGTGGATTTTTAAAGTTGATTTGTGTTTCTATGTTTGCACCTCATTTACTTTCTGCACGAAAGGTAGTGCGAGCACCGTATGTGCAGAAAGGTGATTTGGCAGACTATATTGGACGTAGTCCAGGAGGGTTCTCAGGAGCACGTCCTGTGATGCAGGTGGATGCATGGGATGGCAAAGGTTATCCAGTTCACCTCTACAGTCCTTATAAAGAGCAGCAGGTGTTCTACGATCAAGATTTAGTTGATTTCAATAAAGAAATACCTCCAAGATTTTGGTGGGATAAGCAAAACTGCAAATTGTATAATAATGTGCATACATATGTACGCGTAAAGCGTTTTGGAGAAACAAGAGAGCAAGCAGTTGCATACTTGAACTTTGCAACAAAAATCTAAGGTACAAGGCAGGTCGAAGTTAGCACGAAGAAGGAGAAATATATGTATATCAAGATAGTTAGATATATCGAAGGTCGAGGAGTTAAATCGAATAATAGTGAAAACGTTGTAGTTCCAACATCAACTATGCTAATTGAGTGTGAGCGTGTGGAGTATAGTAAGCATAGGGTTGCAAATTTCAAAGAATTTGAAACTTACGTAACACTACAAGAGATATTTGAGTATGCAATTGTGGGAGAGTGGAGTTGGGACACAGAAAATTTAATGCATAAGAATTTAGGAAGTGAGGAGCAGATTTGTGAGTTCGTGCTTGTTCACCACATAAAAGGGGACAGGCGGGAAACTTTGGTAGCTCCTAACTGTGATTTATACCTAATGGGTAACGATGGCAGAACGATTGATAGTTTAAGGTGTAAAAGGTAGGCTATCTAAAGAGCTTCGACCTGTCTTGTTATGAATAATATATAAAGTTACTTGCAAATGGAGATAAAAATGTTAACCTCTAAACAGCAAGCAATAGAAGAAGTAAGAGAACAAAAGCTCAAGAGTCTAAAGTTTCTGGAAAACTTGATGTTGACTGTTGGCATGTTTTCATTGATTGTTTCAGCACTTTCAAGAGAGCTTGTTTTCCTTGTAGTAGCTATTTTATGTATTTCTGTTCCTGGAGCTACGATACTAATAAGGCGTATTCAGAAAAGAAAATTGGTGATTACTATTGATGAAGAATACAAAAAAGCTTTAATGGAAATTAACGCTCGTTATTATGAATATGATGATCTGTCAAAAGTAGTTCAGGAAATGATAGAGGACCATCTCTTGAGAGAGGAAGGAAGAGCTGGACAGTTGATAGGTGGAAAAGTTTATTTCATGACGTAATAGGATGTGCGAAGAAAATGCAAAAAGATACATTAAGCGTATGGATAATTTATTCGGAGGAGGGCAAACCTAGGGCACTTGGGTTTGATGAACACTCAGCATGGGTTCACTTATTTGACGGTTGTGGGCACACTTACCCTGTAGTTGATGCTATAGCTGCTTATAAAGCACTAGGGTATCGAGCAATCAGCATAGTGGTAGCTGCTCCAAAACTCCCAAAAGCCCGGATACAGGTGCCTAAGTTAGTAGATGCCGCTAGGTGTATAATAAAGTTGACTGAAAAGAGTCCAGATGTTGAAGAGCTTAACAAAGCGATTTCATGTTTGAAGCAAGCTCTAGAGAGAGGTCCTGATGAAGATGCTGCAGATTATTTGGAAGACCTCACTGTTTGGGACTTATTGAGATGCAGTAATTGTTTATTTTCCTGCAAAGCTGATCAAGTGTGTCAAGACTTCGCATGGGAAGATGAAAAAACAAAACAATCTTATTTTAAACTCTTAGCAAAACAGCAGGAGTTGTTCGAAGAGCTTGAGAAAGAAAAAGTAGAGTGCAAGCAATAAAGAAGGAAGGTAAGATCAGATTTCCTGTCCGAGAAAATCCCCCTGATATTGCGGCCACATACGGGCTTTACGATGATACCTTTGTGAAGACTTGCCTCTGTCCAAGAGGTCAGTATATGGCTCAAGGTTCAGGCACAAGGTCAGCCTCGCAGGAGGAATGCAGGGAGGCGGCCATAATGAATAGCGGCCCGCAAAGGCAGGTTTATGTAAGCGAGCAAAAGGCTGAACGGCTATTGGACATGAAGAGGTTTGACCCTCCGAAGCCAAGGTTATTACGGGCGGCTAATGATTTACCGGACAAGGCCCCATTTTAACGCCTCAAAACCATTTAAGGCGGCTAAACTTTTAAGGCAGAAAGGAGCGTTATGACATCAGAAGAAGTATGGAAATTATATAAAGAACATGAATCATTGTTTGAAACGTCTAAATCAGAAAACCCTTTTCTTGAAGGATTAATTCTTTTAGATAAACTTACAGTAACTTCTAATTCTTTTGAAGAACGAATCAAATATCATATTGATTTCAGTGATTTCTATGCTGCCGACCTTCACAGAATGCCAGACATAAAGGAAAAAGATATTATAGAATTAATCAAACTAGGATTTATATTAAAACAGGCATATCACTGGGATACTTGCTTTGTTTTTTCTATATAAAACATAAAATTTAGCGGCAAAGAAAATTAATAGAAAGGAATGATTTTAAAAGTAAGAACAGTAGCAGAAAAAAGAGATAATGAACTCGTGCAGAGTTTTATGCTTTTTGACGGTATAAATGAGTTACAGTATACGACTAAAGCAGAGAGGGTATCTAATAAAGAAGAAGTTTGTAAATTGATGGAAGAAGCTACACGGAGAGGAGATGTGGTTATCCTAAATAATGGTAGACCTAATACTTGGGATTATAGCATACCTTTTCCCTACAGTATGATTTCCTTTCTTGATAGAAATAACGTGAAAAAACGGTTATATTTTAACACAGAAGCTTACATATGCAACGATAAAGGGAACACTCTTCTAGCACGAGTGTACGGTTATTAAATAGAGCCTTGCTGCATTCTATTTAGTTCAGGAGATTAAAAATGTCTTTTTGGAAAAGAAGCATACCAGTTAAATTCACAACACCTAATCACACACTGTTTGAGGCATTAAACGCAGAAGTTGATAGTCCTATGACTTCAGATGAGAAGCAAAGAGTGTTAGTTGGAGGTTGTGTCACTCTAGAGGAATTAAAAACGCTTGCCAACTGGTTTCGATCTGTGCAATCTTTAGCTACACAAGGATGCCCTTGCGCGTTTGAAAAGGTGGAACTTTGTGTGCAAGGTTGCGGTAAGTTGTTAGGGTGCTTTCCAGTGTATATGTCTTTCGAAGTTGCACCTTACGATCCAAAGCAGACTGGGAAAGAGTGGCACGCCTACATAACGTTTGCTTACGATGCGGTGCATTTATGAGTGTTGTTATAGGCTTGTGGCGAAGATCGCAGGATGTAGGAGGGTGTCAAGCTTGTAATCAGTATGAAGACGAGAATGGTGAAGTAGCTTCTCATAATGTTGTCAAGCTGTATTTTGGCACGCGAACATCTTCGAGAGAAGTGCGGCTTTGTTTGAGATGTTTTGAAGATCTGAAAAAGCAAATGCTAGGTGAAGAATAACGCAAATTCAAATATATTAGAAGGTGCATACTATGAAAGTTAAAGTTACAGAGTTTGCAGGAAATGTTGTAATTGAAGTGTTGGATAAGGATGTTGGTGAAGATTTTATTCCAGCTGGAAATGGGAAAATCGGATGCACTTTGAAAAACACGGGTAAACATCTTGGCATGAGTAAGGAAGCTTGGAATATAATTAAAGCTATGAAAATCTCTGCTGATGATATCGGCGAGGTAATGACTTGGAACATTAATAATATTCACTGTTTTGCTTGGCTAGGTTCTTGGAGTAGGGTTGTTAAGCCTGATTCGGAATTAGCAAATACCGGAGCTTATGATATTGATTTTATAGAGATACCTAATGAAACTAGCCCTCATATAGCTCACAGACTTAGATCCATACAAAATGGTTGAAAATTATTAACATTGCAAGGAGCAGATCAATATGCTAGTGAATCTTTTTGATTGTCCGCAATGTACTTGTGTAGTTAGAAGCAAAGTGGATACTGAATCGCTTCAAGGAAAATGTTTAAAGTGCGGTTTTGCGTTTGATGTTATTCAAGCATGCGCTAGTGGGTTATATGGTAAATATATCTCAAAAGAGCGTTTGTTGCAAAGTAACTGGCACCTGCAGGGGATAGTTGCACTCCAATTTATCATAAAGTCTGTTGCAAGTGTCAGTGGGATAGTACGAAAGGTGCATACATGCCTGATGAAGTCTGGAGAGAGTGGGCTGTGCCGCAATTGAAGATAAAAAGGTTAACTATTTAGGAGAGATATGCTAGAGAGTTCTTTATGGCAGCAGTTAGTAGCTGCAAAGAAAGAGTGGATTGGTGGTATTTTAGAAGATTTAGGCGACACACTTATTACAGATACCCTTACGACCACTATTACAGATATCGCGCTAGAGCGAAAAGGTGTAAATGCGTTTTTTCGAGTGCAGGGTGTCGATTTTGATTGTGGTTTTGATGTGTGTTATGGAGGTCTTGTAGGTGGTGAAGAAGGGTGGTTAACTTTCTCAGGTTATGGAGGCTGCGCGTGGCGGATTCAGAAAAAGAAATAGCTAACATTTTAGATTTAAATCAATATCGGCAGCAAATTAGAGAAAAAATAGAGGAGTTGCAAGCCGGTATACTAAATGCTGAAAACACCGTAATGGAGGATATTGCGTTAGTTATCAAAGGAAAAACTATTAATCCAGAAGAGCAAGCTGCACTCTTAGCAAAATTAACAAGAATGAAACCAATTTTGATTTGTATAAAGAAAAGATACTTTGAAAAATGTAAAAGAAAGTTAGAAAGCATAGAGCAAGAAATTAATTTGCAGTTATGTAAGTAATATAGATTGCACATCAAAAGGAAGAGTGCATGCAAACGTTATTTTCTATATATCCAAATAAAAAGTAATAAATGATGTGGTATGTTTGCACTTATTAAGTGAAACGTTGCAAATTTCACAGAGAAATGCAGAAGAAACACTCCCGATTCTTTTAAAAGCATACTGTACATAAAGGAGCAAAAAACGTGTCAGAAGCTAGATGTTCTTTCTGTAACAAGTCTGAATCTGAAGTAAAAAAGCTTTTAATGGGAGCTACCTCATCAGTTCATATTTGTGATTCTTGTATTTTAGCTGGTGTTGAGTATCTAAAGGACTCTGCTATTAGTTTAGAGACTGCAACAAAGCCCATGGAGATAAAAAGATTATTAGATGAGTATGTGATCGGGCAAGAGCAAGCTAAGAAAGTACTTTCGGTTGCAGTGTACAATCATTACAAACGATTAGCTAACACATCCAACGTAGAGTTGCAAAAGAGTAATATTTTGCTTGTTGGAAACAGCGGGACTGGGAAAACGCACCTAGCACGCACTTTAGCTCGAATTCTAAAAGTTCCGTTTGCAATAGGAGACGCTACAGCATTAACGGAAGCTGGGTATGTAGGAGAAGATGTAGAGACAGTGCTCCAGACTCTCCTCATAAATGCTAATGGGGATGTAAATGCAGCTGAAAAAGGTATTGTATATATTGATGAGATTGATAAGAAAGCGCGCAAGTCAGGAGGAAATCCATCCATTACACGAGATGTGTCTGGGGAAGGGGTGCAACAAGCCCTTTTGAAAATTATTGAAGGCTCTGTAGTTAACGTCCAGCCTGTTGGAGGTAGAAAGCACCCACAGCAGCAGTATGTAAGAATAGATACGCGAAATATTTTGTTTATCTTAGGTGGTGCATTCAACGGGTTAGCTGAGGTTATTGCTGCAAGGCAAGCTAAGAGCACATTAGGTTTTCTTTCAGATAAGACCGCTATTAATAAAACAGAAAGAGAGACAAAACTATTAAAAGAGCTTACTCATAAAGATTTAGTAAGTTTTGGTCTCATACCAGAACTTGTAGGTAGGGTGCCTATTATTGTTAGTTTGGATGATTTAAATGTGGAAGATCTCTGTAAAATATTAACAGAGCCTAAGGATAGTTTAGTATCCCAATACACTGAGTTATTCCGAATGGATAGTATAGAATTAACATTTAATCCTCAAGCTTTAAAACGAGTAGCAGAAAAAGCTATAAAGCTCAATACAGGAGCTCGCGGGTTGCGGTCCATTATGGAAAATACCATGATGGATCTTATGTTTGAACTACCTTCAAAATCTGTGTCTTCGTATGAAGTAAAAGAGGAGGAAGTGCAATGAAGCGGTCAAAGGTTTGGTTATTGCTTGCGGTGTTTTATGTGTTAGTGTGCACTAAAATGGCTTATGCGGAGCATTTATATTTGATTATTGACGCACCCTGTAAATATGTAATGAGCGTGCATGAACCTTCTTCGGACCCAGCTAATTGGTTAGCTGGAGAAGAAGCATACAGCGATCTTTGTGCAGAACCTAAAGAGTTACCCGAGGGTGCTGTATTTCGAATGTGTGACGTGGATACGAGCTCCTTTGTGTGGTTAGGGTGGGTAAGCCCAACACCTCGAAAAGTCTATGTTCGTATTTCCGAAACAGATTTGGAAGATTTAACTGTAGAAGCGCAAAGCAAAGCAGGTTTTATAACTATTGATTCTGAAACCATCGGTTATAGCTCAAATTTAATAGAGGATCCAAATTGTTGGACTATGATTGATAATGAACTTATAGCTGTGCAGGAATAATATGGATAGGGAAATTATATTAAATAGTATAAGCATAGAAAAGAGGATTGCAAGGGTTGTACATCGGGGGGATCCCGCAGATGATGATATTGTTTATGATACTGTAAATATAAATGCAACGGGGTAGTTTACGTTTGATGGTTTTGTAGATTTGGAAGAGTTTTTAGATATTTTGAAAAAAACGTAAAAGGAGTTTAAGGTGATTCAGGACAAGACGCAAATTGAAAAAACCTTTAAAACGGAAACAGCACATGTTGTTCGGCATGCAGTAAGTGAGCGGTGCCGTTATAATGTTCATGGCCATAGTTATCTTTGGGAAGTGGTTGTTCAGGGAGCGGTAAATAATATTACCGGTATGGTGCTGGACTTTGCAGAGTTAAAGCCAATCAAAGATTTCATTGATGATTTTGACCATGCTATGGTTTTGTATAAAGACGAGGATCCAGCAATACTTGGATTTTTTTGTGCAGAATTTCAGCGTGTACTAGTTATGCAAAAGAATTGCACAGCAGAAAATATGGCACGCTTGGTCTTTAGAGAGACCCAGAAATTCTTAGATACATTAGCACGCTCATTGCGGGTAGTTTGTGTAAGAGTTAGAGAAACGACCACGGGAGCAGCTGTTGCAACATCTTGTGATGCTGAGGATCGCATATTGTATTCTAGTATAAAAGAAAATACCACTACCAGTGCAGAAGCTTTAGCCTGGTTGCAGAGCTCCAGTAGAGTTAAGTTGGAAAGTGTTAAGAGAATAAACGCTCAATTAGGTGATGTTATTGAATCTTTATTGTTTTTAATAGAGCAAGCGGACCCGACGGCATGGAATAATGAAGTAGTGTACCAAGGGCAAGATGAAGGTTCCGTCATGGCTTCTAAGTATTTAGAGCGTGCCCGAAAGCAGTATTCAGAGTTAAGAAATCAGATCTTCCAATTAGAACATAAAGAAGCAGCTGAAAAAGCTAAGAAAGTGTGAAGCATAATATAGTAATGTTCTAATAAGATTTTTGATCATAAGCGCAAACGCAAAATTTAACCAGATTATGGATAATTTTAAATCAAAGTGCGGTTTGCGCTTATGCTGTTTTGAAAGACTATTGCTTTATTGAGAAAAAGAGTAAAAATGGAAAAGGATTTACTAGGACCAAATCTTAAAAAATTAGCCATTCATAAATGCTCAATAGAGGCTATTCCACCAGGAGGTGGAATAGCAGCTGGGATAAAATTTCTCACAGAACCCGGATGGTTGGCAAAGAGTCTGAAAGAAGCTATTTCATGGGCCAGAGCTAGCATCTTAACTATTCGTCAAGCCCCGGAGCCTAACCCCTGGAAAGATGCTAGTGAGGAGGAAATAGCTGGTGAGATTTTACGAAGACTCAAACAGAAAAAATAGCTAATTCACCAAAGAAAGAGAGTAGTATGAAAAATATATTTTTAGATATAGAAACAACGGGATTGCTGCCTTGGTATGGCAACAGGATAACTTGCATTTGTGCAAAAGATGATGTAGGTAGATTTAGCGCTATTAATGAGGATGAGTGCACTATACTAAAATCTTTTAATGCTTGGATGGCGGAGCACGCTATTGATCAGTATCAGCTTGTGACGAAAAACGGAAAGCAATTTGATATTCCTTTTATTGCAACGCGTGCTGTGTTGTTACATTTCACAAGTGATGTGTTTATATCATTGCTAGCTTACACACATTTTGACATGCATGAGGTAACGAAAAAGTGGGTCTCTTTGGATGATATGGCTCGGTTACTGAGCTGTCAATTAAAAAGTGGTACAGGGTTGCAAGCGATTAACTTATGGAAAGAAAAAAAGTACGAGGAATTGTTAGCTTATTGTCAAGTAGGTGTAGATGTGTTAGAGGAAGTGTACCAGAAATACACTGCTCTTAAAAAGAATTTTATTTATGGTACGCCGATCGAGCTACAAGCGAGTAAGAGGTAGGAAAAAGTTGCTAGAGCAAACATCCTTAATTGTTTCACGGTTAAGAGAGGTGGAATCTAGAACTCTCGATATGCCACTTTCCAATCTACTGTATGAAGCTGCAAACACTATTGAGCGTTTGCAAGAGAAGCTTGAAGAAGATATAAAACGAGGTGCATATGATGAAACGCACGACTTTTAGCGAAGAGCTAGCACAACTAGAAGCACGTTTGAGTGTACTTAAAAAGCTTAAAGCTAGATTTCCACTGTTAGAAAAAGCGGAAAGTGACAGTGGTTTGGAGTATCTCTACACAAAAGAAGTAAATACATTAGTAGTGCATGTGGAGATTGGCTATAGTTGCTCTTGTTGTGCAGAAAGCACGGTGTTTGCCAAGCCTTACCTGGAAGCTGACGGTATGAAAGTGTTTTCTAATCCTTGGTATTTTACAGTTGGACAAGGTTCAGCTGTATTAGAGGAGGTCACACCTTGGAAAGGCTGGGAAGCACGCTTAAGGAGCTGTAACATTCCAGAGATAGTTATTCAAAAGGTGCAAGCTTTTTTTGAAACACATAAACCTTCTATCTGTGAAGATTAGGAGATGCATAATGCCTAAATTAGTACCACAAGCTACATTAGATATTAAATATCGTCCAAAGACTTTTGCTGATGTAATTGGACAAGACCATGTGATTAAGATCTTAACAGGGATGCTAAAGAGTGAGAAGATTGATCGCAGCATCATGCTCTATGGGCCTTCAGGTAGCGGAAAAACGACAATTGGCAGATTGATAGCGAGATATATTAATTGCACTGGAGATGAGTTTTTGTGTGGTAAGTGTATGACTTGCACAACGCCCTTGGAAAATCATCCAGATATTTGTGAGCTAAATGCAGCATTTGCAACAGGTATTGATGATGTAAGAGGCTTACGAGAGTTTGCCCAGTATATGCCTGAAACAAACTTCAAGGTTTTTATAATTGATGAAGCCCAACAAATTAGCGGTGCAGGTAAGAGTTGTTTATTAAAAGATTTGGAAGAAGCGAGTCAGGGAAATGATTCTGTTGTTTGGATTGTTTGCACAACAGAGCCTGAAAAATTTGACTCTGCTTTTTTAGGGAGATGTTTAAAATTACCGGTTAAGCCGGTGTCAATCCAAGATCTAGCTAAATTGTTGTATAAAGTAGCTGTTTTGGAAAAATCTCCTATAGCTCAAGATAAGAAAAGTTTAATTGAAATTGCGAAGTTGGTAAGAGGACAGCCTAGAGATGGGTTAAAAACATTAGGGAAAGTGATGCATTATCTCGCTGGTGCAGATACTAAAGAAACGCCAATCACTGCAGATGCTTTGATGCAAATTGTAAAAGAAGTGGTAGATACACCACCAGATGTACTAATCAGTAAGTACTTACTAAGTGTGTATTTAGGCAAGTACACTTCTGCATTTGCGTCATTACAAGAAACGCAAAACGCAGAGTACTTTTTAAGGTCTCTAATCGATTTTCACACTAATGTTTTGTATCACCAGGTAAAATCCACTCTCATGGGTCAATATCTCCCATATGCGCGCTTGGTGGAAGCAGTTGCACAGAATAAAGCAGAACTGCCCACTGGTGTAATGTCTACCATGCTAACAACTATGGTGCAGACTCTTTCCGAAGTGAAGCGTTATTTGATTCCTGCAAACACTCTCATGATATCTATGACCTGCACATTGGTAACCTTGGTTGAATCTGCAAAAACAATCACAGCAAGGAGCAGCAAATGATCACACTAATTAAGCAGAAAGTTGCAGGTGTTTTCCGCAATCTTTTAGTGGTAGAAAGATCTAGAGAGCAGAGTGCAATTATAGGGCTGCCAGAAAGAGCGTTGCTTAGGGATCTGGTAACAGTTGTAGATGCGTTTGATATGTCAAATGCAATCCTTACAAGGGAAAAAACAGCAACGGAACATGGGTTCCTTTTAATTGGAACTTTGTTGTTGGAAATCCTTGCATCTCATGGGTTGCAGGAAGTGGGGGCGTGTATTGGAGATGTGTTTAATCCTAACATCCACCATGCAGTTGCAGCAGTGCCAAGTGCTAGTGAGCACAATACGATAGCTAAAATAACACGAAGAGGTTTTACCTATCAAAATATTTTGATTAGACCGGTTTGGGTGGATGTGTTCATGAAAACCACCTCTAATTTGGAAAAGGAAAAAGTATGAATGATAAGAAGAAACTAACAGCAGTTGTATTGCAGGGAATACAAAATTATAAGAAACGATTCGACCTGGAGCTGTACTATGAGGAGACGCTGATTGAATGTATTTTGACAAGTCTATTAGATGCTGGGTGCATCAATCCTGTTGGCACTCTGGATAACGATATCAATCAACGACTTAAGCTACTAGAGCAAAATTACAGTGACCATTGCAGAGAAAATCAAGATCTACAAAGGAAAGTCGGAGCACTACAAAAAACCGTTGATGATTTATATTTGTGCAGAAAACAGCTACCTATGTAAAGATAGTTGAAGTAAAGCTATACCTGCTATAAACGCAACCTATCCAGCTTTAAACTATTAGGCTGTTAGCTGGTCAGCCGTAAGAAAGGACGATTATGTTTAACAATCAGTTTATAGCAGCTTTAAAATGCAACGGCAAAATTCTACGAGAAAAAGGCAGTGAAGTTCTACTGCCCTTTAATGTAGAATACAGTATTTTGTTGAAGAATTTGGCAGCTCGTGCAGCATCTGTAAAAATAGACATTGATGGACAAGATGTTCTTCGTGGTAGAGCGTTAGTTATTAAACCTAAGGAGAGTATCGAGATTGAGAGGTTTTTTGATCAAGCAGATCAGGGTAATAGATTCCGCTTTATTCAAAAAACACAGGAGATTAGTGACTATCGTGGGGACCGAATTGATGATGGTTGTGTTCGAATTGAGTTTACATTTATAAGAGATGAAGAGCTGCAAAATATTGCTATAGAGCATCATCACCATTATCATTGGCACTATCGTCCATGGGTTGATTTGTACCCATATCCTTACTATGAGTATCCTGTTATTACGTGCGATAATAGCACGTATGTACCTGAGAGTATTACTTATAGGAATAGTGATACGTTTATGAATACGCCCAAAGCACAGGACATAGTTCAATCTTCTATTCACTCTCGGTGCACATCAATGAACTACTGTAATACACCTTTTTGTGCAACCCCGTTAGTGCCTAAGGAAGGTATAACGGTACCAGGAAGCATTTCGCAGCAGAAATTACCTGAGGTGAAGCAGCCTACTAACTTAGAAGATGCTAGCTATGTTATCATTTTTACTTTGAAAGGCTACCATAAAGGTGGAACAGTGCAAAAACCCAATACAGTAGATAGTAAATTAAAGTGCTCTACATGCGGTTTATCCTCTAGATCAGATGCAATGTATTGTAGCAAATGCGGTACATATTTATTAAACGCTCTTGCATAATTAACTTAGCATTCCTGTAAAATAAGTTTATAGTAGGTATAGCTAAATTGGAAAAGGAAAGAAAGGAGCTGTCTGGGGATGACTTATCCTAATGAATTTAAAGAAAAAGTAAAGAGGCTGTTTCCTGACTGTAAGAAAATGCACGACTTTCTTGATAAGGGCAGCGAGATGGCAGGCAGATATCTTGATGATGCAATCAAGACTTATACATCAAAACAGATCCTTGATAATATCAATAACGATCTTGACGGGTTCAAGGAACAGCTAGCCAGAGGCATAGAAATCCAGGAGATGTACAGAGAATGGAGACAATTAACCCGCAACAGGGGACGGGCAAGCAAGCTCAAAATATAACTGCGGTAACTATCAAAAAGAGGCTGCTTAAAATGGAAGATGTTAAGACCTTATATTTGATGTGCGGATTGCCAAGAAGTGGTAAATCCACTTATGCTAGAAAGGTGTCTGCTGCAAAAGGTTGGCCTATTGTATGTCCAGATTCTGTGAGGTTAGCTCTCCATGGGCAAGTGTTTTTAGAGCAGCAGGAACCTTTAGTGTGGTATATGGTACGAGTTTTTATAAATTCTTTATTCTTATCCGGCCATACTAATGTAATTTTAGATGCTACGAACACTACATTGTTGAGACGTCATGAATGGTGGGATAAAAGATGGGTACAAAAAATACTCTATATGCCTACTACTTTAAGTATTTGTATAGAAAGAGCAAAACAAGGCGGGCGTGAGGATTTAATACCTGTAATTACACAAATGTATAAGCGTTTTCAGGTGCCAGAAGGTCAAATAGTAACCACTATTAATAACCCGGAGACATTAGATGATCTGCGAACGGAGTAAATCCTTTTTAGACACTTTTGGGCGTGTATATCTAGCTTCTGGTGTTAAAGGTATAGACGGCGAAGGGTATTGGTATGATAGATGGTATCGAGCTATTCCTGGCTATAATTGGAAGGGAGCTACGTTTATTGCTAAAACTGTCACATTAGAAGCTCGTGACGGTAATTTACCATTGAAGGAAAATTTACAACCTAAGCAGCATTTTCCTAAGTGTGTGAAAGTCTACCCGTTTCGAGGTGCAATGATGAATGCTGTAGGTGTTTCTAGTCCCGGGCTACAGGCGGTACTGGATAGTGGAGTGTGGTATACGAGAACGAAACCGTTTTTGATTTCGCTTATTCCTGTTAAGCATTCATCTGCAGACCGCATCTCAGAGATGGAAGCATGTGCACAACTTATCCAAGCTAACTTAGATAAATTTCAAACACAGATCGGTCTTCAGTTAAATATATCTTGCCCGAATGTTCATATAGATTTTGAAATGCATATGGAAGACGTAACCAAGTGCATTGAGATACTTAAAAAAACAGGGTTACCTTTAGATTTAAAAGTAAGCGTGGGTTTTCCTGCTCCTTTGGTTCGCCGAATTGCTAATATGCATAATCTGGAGTGCGTTACATGTTCTAACACAATACCTTACGGGTGGTTTAAAACTCGAATCAATTGGGAGAATTATAATCATTTAGTAGATTTAGGAGGCGGTGGGTTGTCTGGAAAACCACTGCTCCCGTTTGTACTTGATTGGATACGGGAGTACACTAGTAGTGTGTGGTCAGGTGTAGCAGTAAAAGGGTGCGGTGGTATTATGTCAAAAGAAGATGTTGCGTCAATGGAGCGTGTTGGTGCAAAAGCAGTTGAACTAGGTACAGTGAAATTGCTTCGACCTTGGAGAGTAAGAGGAATTATTAAGGAAGCCGAGAGGGTGTTTGAATGCAATTGGTAGTAAGTGGAGCACTTTATGATATAGAGTGCCCTAGTGTAAATAATGGGCTGTTCGTGGTGTACGAAGGAATTGACGGTTGCGGAAAGTCTTCGGTAGCTACAGCTGTGCATAACATAATGGTACTTAAGGATTTTAAGAGTGCATATAAGGCTGAGCCTACTAACCTCTATTATGGGGAAAAGTTACGAAGAGCTTCAACATCAAAGCGTTTGGGTGTAAATACAGAAATACAGTATTTTGCAGAGGATAGGCGAGAAGACCGGGATATCATACTGTTACCGCTGTTAAACGCTGGGTACACTGTTCATTTAGATCGGTATGTATATTCAAGCATAGCTTACCAAGGGACTACAGAAGGAGTTAGTATCAAAAAAGTGGTAGAAGCTAATGCACACGTTCTTTTAGAGCCTTCAATTTGTTTTATCTTTGATATTAATCCAAAAACAGCTTTAGAACGAGTTACACGTAACCGGTCTAGTGCTACTGCATATGAGAAGTTAACTACTCTATGCCGAGCACAAGAAATTTATGATAGTTTTGCAGCATCTAATATTTATCATATTGATGCTACAAAACCCTTAGCAACAATAATTGAAGAAGTGCTACTTCAAATATTAAACTTACATTGCAACTTACAGTATGAAAAAAATTAGAGGTGTACTATGTTTGTTTCTGATATAGAAAAAGAAGTAACTGATATGTGGCAAAAAATAAACACTCCAAAAATTGTATGTTTGTGTGGATCTACAAAGTTTCGTAAAGAATTTGAGCAGGTTACCTTTGTAGAAACTATGAATGGGCACATTGTACTTTCAGTAGGTTGTTTTTCGCATGCGGATCATTTATCTCTTGCTGTTGAACAGAAGAAAGCTCTTGATGAACTGCATTTGCGCAAAATTGATTTAGCTCATGAGGTGTTTGTAGTGAACCCTAATAATTATTTAGGAGAGTCTACTATTAATGAAATCAAATATGCCTTACTTGCACATAAGCCATTGCGGTGGTTAGTGGAGCCAGGCACAAAGTTGGATGAGATTAAGAGGAGTCTCAATGGTAACCGATAGATATCTAGATGAATTTATCAAATTAGTAAGTGCACTTTCTCCTCGGTTACGTATAGCGTACCAAGAAGTATCTGATTCTATGGAAAAAGACCGAGAAGCCACTCATTATTTTAAATTAGATGAAACACGATTAGGTAGAGACTTTAAAGTGTATGATTTTTTAGGGGAATCTATAGGTTGGCCAAGCACTCTTGTGTTTATTGTCGAAGAAATTGTAACTCCGCTGCAAGAAAGAGGTGTAAGATTTTCTCTGGAGTTGAAAAACCATATGATTAATTGGGGCTTACAAATCTACCCGGAAGGTGCTCACGAACCTTGGTTAGCAATCTGTAATGATTGGAAGTGGTAGTTGAAATACTTTTTGGTGAAATGCAAACACAGAATTTGTAAATTAAAGAGGATAAAATGTATTATACGGATGGAACTTGTATAATCCGATTAGATGGGCTGGTAGTTGCAGTCAAGGATTCTGACGGGTATGGCCATGCAGATGGCACCCGCACCTTGACAACTCATTGGCTGGTATTGTATTATGTAGGTTGCTCTGAACCGTACAAAATAAGATACGGAAGTGCAGAAGCACGTGATGTTGCTTTTGAGGAAATTTCAGATCTATTAGAGGAAAAGAAATAGAGTTAGCATGGTTACATTTAAAAATTTTAGCTTTAAGCAGTCTGTAACATATTGCAGTGACGCATTAACGGAAATTCCCTTAACTAAGCAAGGTGCCGTGTATATTGGCGGGAGTAACGGCGCGGGGAAGTCGCTTCCGTTTAATGTGTTTTTCAATGTGCTGTTTGGCCACACTCCATTATCAGAAGACAGAAGTAAAAGAAAGTTAATTGCTAATAAGAATTATGACGCTCAAGTAGATCTACAAATTGGAGATAGCGATTACAGTATCCGGCAGTTCTTTAACAATGAAGACCTAGGAGATGGTTACGACATCTGGAAAGGTGGGCAGTCGTTAAAACTTGCAGGGGGAATTCCTAAATGTGAGAAGTATATTGCAGAACTGCTTCCTTTTAAAGATGATGAATTCGGTGGGTTTTATTACTTATCTCAAGACATGCTACACACTTTAGCGTATGGTACAGGTGCGAAGAGACTAGAATATTTAAGTCGAATTTTTGGATTCGATATTTACGATAAATTAAGAGCGGCTTTGAAAAAGGAATTAGATGCAGCAGATTTACGTCTAGTGGATGCTGCTAAAGCTCAAGAAGAGGTAGATCGTATTGATCAAATACTGAAGAATTACCCTTCTTTAGAGATTTTAGATAGACGAATGCAAGCAGCTAAAGCAGCTTTAACGCAAGCTAAAGAAGCAAAAGCAGCGTATGAAAAAGCAATAGAAGCACTTCAAACGCAATTAGACACTTTAACGCAGCGAAATCGAATTGAAAAAGCTCTAGCAAAGTATACGGATGTAAGAGCATCAAAGGACGTTTTATCCCAAATAAATACGGTAGAGGTAAGTCGAGCTGCTTCTGACAAGATAGTAGTAGCTTGGCAACAAAAGGTGAAGTTAGAAGCACAGCTGGCACCCATTGCAAAATTTGCCAGCCAAGATATAGCTAAGTTAACTGTGCAAATTGATGCATTAACACAGAAGAAAGGTAAGGCGTTAAGCTACAATCGAGATGTAACACGTAGAGTAACATTGGAATCCGATATTACTAGGTACAAAGCGCTGCTGAAAGTTGATCGGGAGGAGCTACCTATGCTGCTAGCTCAAACAAACACGCAATTGGTAGAAAAGCAAAAAAGTTATAAAGACAATAATGCAGTGCTAAAAAGTTATACTACATTAGAAAAAGATGGGGGCAAGTGTTCTAGGTGCAACCACCCTTTAGATAGTGAACATATTAAGTTGGAAGTTGGAAGGTTGCGGGAAGAGAACAAAGTATTGGAGCATGAAATCCAGGAGTTAGAAAATTTACAGTCTGGGTACCAAACTCAAATGGATTTAGTAGCACGAATCACAGAATGTGAGAAAGTGTGGGAAGCTATTGAGTATAAAGGAGATAGGATTGACTTAGAAAAGCTGGAAAAACAGCTTTTTATCCTTAAAGATACACTAGAGAAAGCAAAAGAAGCTTCGCGTTTAGTAAAGGAACTCAAAACTTATGAAGCTACAACGCAAGCAGGTTATGCACAAGCTTCAGAAATGCTTAGCACAGTTGATGCAGTGATTGCAAAGTTAAGGGAAGAGTATGCTAGAGCAAAACAACGTGATATGTTGCAACAAGATTTAAGCAAATTAGATTTAAAAAGCATCACAGGCACAGAGGAAACAATTACAGAGAGTATCGTGCAGCAGAAAAATGAAATTAAAGCACTGGATGATACGATACCAGCAGTGACTGCAGAAATGAAAGAAGCTGAGACGCTAGATAAAGTAGTTCAAGAGTACTTAAAGCAGCGTGAAGTTAAAGAGCATCTAGCTTCCCAAGCTGACAAGTTACACAAAGAGCGCCGCATTGTAAATGCTTGCTATAAAGCATATGCTCCTTCTAACTTAAAGAAAGAAGAAGTGTCAAAAATTTCAAACCTTATTGCAGAGAAGTTAAATATCTTTGTACCTTTAGTGTTTCCGGAAGACATCCAGTTTACTTCAGCTCCTGATGAGGGTGCTGTAGACATCTTGTTTAAGCGTGGGGATCAGCCGCTACGAGATGTTAGGTATTTAAATGGAGGGTACAAAAAACGCTTTTTAATCTCACTCATACCAACCCTAGCGAGTTTAGTGCCGTTGAAGAAGAGATCCAATCTTATTATTCTGGATGAAGTAGATGCTAATATGGATAGATCCGGAAGAGATGCTATTGGAGAGTTTCTAGTACCGTATTTAAAAGAGAAGTTCGAAACAGTCATTCTTATTTCTCCTTGTGGTATGAATAGTGACGGTACACTAGATGCTCCTATTCCTTTAGATCACTTTGATAAAATTTGGTTAGCGACGTATAAAGACGAGAAGTCCACTCTAAACATAAAATAACCAATAAGGGGTGTTCTACTATGATTCTACGTGAGCTAAAAGAGCATTTACCGTACACCGTATTTTCAGTGTCAGCTGGTTTAGTAATGCTTGGATTGTTAACGTTTATGGCAGAGCTGCACGGAACCACTACAGGGGAGGCTTTTCATAATCTGTACCATATTTTTCATCCATTGCATTTATTGTTTAGTGCAACTGCAACCACTGCAATGCTTTTAAAGTACAATAAGGGTGCTTTAAAAGCAATTTTAGTTGGTATTGCCGGCTCTGTAGGTATTTGTGGTATTTCGGACGCTGTTCTGCCTTGGATAACAAGCATGTTGCTTGGAGTAAAGGTACCGCATTTGCATATTTGTGTGATTGAACACCCTATGCAAATCCTTTCGTTTTTAGTTGTAGGTCTTCTTTTAGGTTTTATCTCAGCAACAGTATTTTCTCACAGTGCACATGTATTAATTAGCTCTGTAGCTTCAATCTTATATTTAGTGTCCTACGGATTGGTGGATTGGACTCAGCAAATTGGGTTAGTTTTTGCATACATGATCTTAGCAGTTATTATACCATGTTGCACATCAGACATTGTTTTGCCTGTATGGGCTTCTGGCCGTAAAGAAGGTTAGTGTGGTGTAAAAGGAAATCTCGTCTCTTTAACTTTTAATGCAGAATTTTTTGGAGTACTATTATTATGAAGAAATTAATTAGTTTAGTTCTGGGATTTTTAATATGTTTTTGTTTAGTGAGTACCCGCACTGCTACAGGTTGCACCGCTAGCAAGATTTTACACAATGGGAAAGTATTTACTGCAAATAGTGCAGCTCCATGGGCAGAAGCAGTTGCAATCCGGAACAATTTTATTCTGGATGTAGGACCTAACGCAGAGATTTTAGCTAAGTACCGAGGAACAGACACACAAGTTATTGATGTGGGTGGGCGAACAGTCATTCCAGGTCTTAATGATGCTCATAGGCATTTATTGCCTTTTATAACGCCTAATGGGATGTACATAAATGACCCTTATGCGTTCGTTCCAGGACCGGGGCCAACCTTAACTGAACTTCAGGGAACTATCCAATATTTAAATGCAGTTATTCCGCCAGAAACCTGGTTCTATGCAATTGTTGGGGAGAATGTAGTCGAGGATATAAACGCAACTAGGTACATGTTAGATGCTGTTGCCCCTACTCGACCAGTTATTGTATATGGCTGGAGCGGTCATTATTTGCTGGTTAATTCAGCCGCATTGTATGCAGCAGGCATTAATGCAAGCACACCTGATCCATTTGGAGGTCATATTGTTAGAGATGTTAATGGAGAGCCTACCGGTGTGATGCAGGACTATGCAATCTACTGGTTTGCTCAAATTATGCGCTCACAAATTCCGGATTCTGAATTTCAAGCTCAGTTAGCTCAGCTTTTGATGGGTTGTGCACAGCAAGGTATCACCTCTATTCAAGATATTTCAATCGGAATTGATTCTTTGCGGTATGAGGAAATTCTTAAAGGAATAGATTTGCCAATGCGTGTGCGTAATGTAGGCTTCCCATTTACTAGGGAAGAGTCGCTTAGTATGTATAATGGCCGAGAGTGGCAAAATCCATTCGGTAAA
>Ga0105103_10000658_pt1 | contig 19508 bp, 15 predicted proteins | sample PPLLaktember2015_2_FD_79107 | JGI IMG/M metagenome (GOLD analysis project Ga0105103, IMG submission 79107) | Freshwater sediment microbial communities from Prairie Pothole Lake near Jamestown, North Dakota, USA - PPLs Lake P7 Core (6) Depth... | ecosystem: Environmental > Aquatic > Freshwater >...
AGATCACGAGATCACGAGATCACGAGATCGACAGTAGGCTATCTTCGCCTGCTGTCGCGCGGCGCGTTGCCGCGGGGACGGGTGTCCTCGAGCAGGCGCACGCTCACGGACGCATCGAAATCCCAGCTGCGCGAGTAGAACCCGGGCAGCAGGTTCACCGTCTCGGTGTACGGCACGTCGATGGTGATGAGGAACGGATCGCGCTTCACCGTCATCATGTCCGGTTCCATCGGGATCTCGTGGTCGGCCGCCAGCTTGATCACCCGGTCCGCGATCTGCTCTTCGTTGAGGCTGCCCCCGAACAGCATCGACTCCTGGAGCGTGTCCACGAACGTGTAGTGCTTCACCGCGGCGCGTCCTCCCTGGACGGTGGCCGTGATCAGAATCATCGCGGCGGCGATCTTCAGAATGGTTGTCATGGGCCGGTCTCGGGGCGTCCTGAAAATCTCTTATCGGCCATCAGGGGTGCGGACTGTAGCCCCCGGCCACAGCGGCCGCGGTGGATGGGTCACTGCACGGAACAGCGCGCAAATGCCCAATGATTCACGCCTGCGCGATCAGGCGGTCCTCGAAGGCGTAGTCCGTCGGACGTCGCGGCTGCGACCTGTACCACGCGTATCCGTCGCGCAGGGCCGCCTCGAAGGGGGTGGGCCGGATGCCGAGCAGCTCAATCGCCTTGTCGACCCGCTCCGTGTGCGGGGGCAGGTCGAGGTATTCGCCGAAGTAGAGATGGTCGCCGACGAGTTGACCGCCGGCGGCAGCGATCGCCTGGCGCGCCACCGCCACGAACGTCGGCTCGACGCCGGCAATGCGAGCCAACGCCTCCACGAACGCCCGCTGCGTGGTGCGTTCGATGTGAGCGATGTTGAACGCCTGCCCCGCGGCCTCCGGTACCTCGATCGCCCGCACGCAGCCGTCGGCCACATCCGCCACGTACGCCCATTGCATCGGCGCCTCGCCGCCATCGGGCAGCACGATCGCACGGCCGTCGTGCAGCCGGTCCCAGAAGAACGGCTCGCGGTAGAACGGCTGTCGTGGTCCATGCACGAACGGCGGTCTGAACGAGACCACCGGAAATCCGGACTCCTGGTGCATCCGGAACAGCAGGCGCTCAGCGGAGGCCTTGTGCTGCACGTACGGGTTGGGGTCGTCGTCTGGCGCGAGCGGGTCGCTCTCGCGGCGATCGAGCCCTGGGCCGTAAGCGGCGATGCTCGACATGAACACATACCGCTGCAGTTGGTCACCACAGCTCCGCGCCGCCGCCTCGACGTGACTGGCGGGCGTTCCCGTCTGCCAGTCGTAGGCCATGTCGACGACCGCATCGAAGCGCTCGCGTCTCAGGATTGCCGAGACGCCGGCGAGATCGCCGCGATCGGCTTGCAGATTCCTGACCTCCGCGCCCAGGTCGTGATGGTCTCGTCGGTGAAGAACCGCGACCTCGTGCCCGCGCGCGACGAGCCGCTCCACGACGCCGCGCCCCATGAACTGCGTGCCGCCGATGACAAGCGTGCGCATGCGGCGGATGATAACCGAGCGCACGGATCGTCCGTCAGTCGTAGCGTAAGGCCTCGACCGGGTCGACGTGCGTCGCCCGGCGCGCCGGGATGACGCATGCCAGCAGGCCGGCAGCGGTCAGCGTGAGCACCACGGATCCGAAGATGGCGGGATCCCAGGGCGCCACGCCAAACAGCAGGAGGCTCAGGCCGCGTGAGAGCAGCGCCGCGAATACCAGTCCGAGGGCGAGACCGGCGGCAAGCTGCCAGGCGCCTTGCCGCACGATCAGCGTCATCACCTCTCGTCCGCCGGCGCCGAGTGCCATCCGCACCCCGATCTCCCGCGTGCGGTTGCCCGCCGAGAACGACATGATCCCGTACAACCCGATGGTCGCCAGGGCCAGCGCCGCGAGACCGAAGGCCACGAACAACGCACCGAAAGCGCGGTAGAACCAGGTATCCAGCGCGTACTGGTCGGCGAGCGAACGAACCCAGTACAGCGGGAGCGCGGCATCGATCTGGTTGACCTCGTCCTGGATTGTGGCCGCGTAGCTCTGCGGGGCCTGCTCGGTCCGAACGGCCAGGCTCATGAAGTTGATGACGTTCTGCGCCAGCGGGATGTAGGCGCCCTCGTCACGGGGATTGTTCGCGCCGATGGCGCCTCCCAGATACAGGTCCGGCACGATCCCGACAATGGTCCGCCACGGGGCGTCGTCCTCACCCAGCTTCACCCGGCTGCCGAGAGGGTCGCGCCCCGGAAACAGCAGCTGGGCGAACCGCTCGTTGACGATGGCGACCGGCTCGGTGTCTGGACCGTCGGTGCGGGCGAAGACCCTCCCCCGCACGGGCCGCACGCCGACGATGTCGAAGTAGCCGGGGGTGATGACGATCCGACGGGCGAGGGGATGGTCCTGTGGCGTCGGGTAGGCGACGCCGTCGATCGTCACGGGCTGCAGCTGTCCGCCACGCGCTGGGAGGTCGGAGGTCAGGGCCACGGCACGAATGCCGGGCCGGCCCTCCAGTCGACTGGTGAGCTCGTCGTAGAACCGCAACTGGGCGGCTTTGGTTGGATAGTCCTTTTCGAACAGGCCCAGACGGGCGGTGAGAATGTCGGTGGTGGTGAAGCCGTAGTCGAAGCGAGTGACGTTGATGACGGTGCGGATCATCAGTCCCGCCGACACGAGCAGGGCGCACGACACCGCCAGCTGGCCGATGACCAGGCCCTTGCTGATCCGGCCCATGCGCATGCTCGACGAACCGCGCGCTTCGTCGTTCATCACCTCGGCGACGTTGGCGTTCGAGGCCCGGACGGCGGGGAGCGTGCCAGCCATCAGGGACGAGACGATGATGAGCCCGATCACGAACGCGATGACGGCCGGGTCCAGCCTGGCCACGAACCACAGGGGCATCTCCTGAGTGGCGAGGCCGGCGTTGAAGAAGTCGATGCCGGCCTTCGCGATGACCAGCCCGACGCCGGCGCCGACGATGGCCAGGACGAGGGTCTCGGCCAGCAGCTGCAAGATGGTCCGGGACCGGCTCGCCCCGAGCGCGGTCCGGATCGCGACCTCCCGGCTCCGCGCCACGGTGCGCGCCAGCAGGAGGTTGGCGACATTCGCGCACGCGATCAGGAGCACGCCGAACACGGCGGCCAGCATCGTGTACAGCATGCCGACCGCTTGAGGGCCGATGAACAGATCAACCTGCCGCAGGACACTGACGCCGATGCCGGCGTTCGATTCGGGATAGGCCGTGGCGAGCGTGCCGGCAATGCCCGACATCTCGGCCTGCGCGGCCTCCAGCGTCATCCCGTCTTTCAGCCGGCCGACGGCCTGCAGCTGCGTGCCCTCGACGGCCGGACCGCCACCACGCCTGAAGGCCAGTGCGTCGATCCGCAGCGGCAACCACGCATCCATCTGGCCCGGGAACCCGAACTTCTCGGGCATGACGCCGACGATGGTCGTCATCTCGGCGTTGGCCCGGACGATGCGGCCGATGATGCCGGGGTCGCCCTGGAAGCGATTCTGCCAGGCGCGATAGCTGAGGATCATGACGGGCGGAGTCGAGGGGTGGTCTTCCTCGGGCCGGAAGGTGCGGCCGAGGATGGGCTGCACACGCAGGACATCGAACAGATGAGCGCTGGTGTACGCCCCGAGGTAGCGGATGGGGCGGCCTTCGGTGCCTCCAACGTTCACGGTTTCGGCGTAGTACGCGGCGATGTCCTCGAAGCTCGTCTGCTGTGCACGCCAATCCTGGAAGTCGTGGATGGTGATGCCCATGAAATCGACGCCCTGAGCGGGCCGGTTCCGGAAGAGGGCGACGAGGTCCTCCGACTTCTCGAAGGGCAGTCCGCGAATCGCGGCGATGTACACGATGCTGAACATCGTGGTGGTGAGACCGATGCCGAGCGCGAGGGTGATGACGGCCGCGAGGCTCAGGCCCGGCCGTCTCACCAGCATGCGGAAGCCGTGGCGGATGTAGCTGAACAGGTCGCTCATGGACCCCCCGCTTCTTGGACGGGGGCGGCGCAGCCCAGGTTCAACTGCCTTCAGCGCGACACGCGCCAGCTGGTGCCGATCGAGAAGTCCGCCGCGGTTTCCGTGAGGCCGAACCCGGCCGAGACCGCCAGGCTGTGCCGTCGGCCCACCAGCGTGAGCACGCCCACGTTGAGTTGCACGGGAGCCGAGAGACCACCGTAGCCAGCCGTGAACCCTGACAGCGTGACCAACGTCGACCAGCGGCCGCTGGCACCGAGCGTTCTCGCGACACCCGTGCTGTAGGACATCCCGTCGGCATACTCGATGCCTTCAGGATCGCCAAACACCCAATACAGTGCGTCGGCGAGGAGTGCCGTGCGGCCGGTCGCTTTGTACAGAGACACACCGAAGGCATAGTCCATCTCGCCAGTGCCGAGTCCCCCTGCTGGATCGGCCACGGGTGGCTTGATCGACCCGGCGACGCCGACGGACAGGCCGCGCGCCCGGTCATCGAGCACGCGCACGTCCGCCCGAATCAGCGGGTCACCAAACCCCGACGCCGTCGTGTCACTGCCCGGAAGCACACCGCCATCGACGGGATCGACCCCGGGCTCGATGACGGAGTGGTAACGGCCGATCGGAACGCTGAACGTCACCCGCAAGGGCCCGCGGCCGACGTCCAGACTGTTGAACACGCTGACGCTGTCGAACGTGGCGTCAGGCCCAGAAGTCCGTGCGAAGAACAACGACGCCGTGTAGCCCAAGTCCTGGGCCCCTGCCGCGCCGCCTCCGACGACGATCAGGGTAAGGACCGTAGCGGGGAGGGTGACGACCCACCGCTGCGGCCTCGCTCTGCTCCTCGGCGGACACCGTCTACTGCCCACCGCCCTTCCCCGCGCGCGTGTTGAGCCGCGCCTGCATCTGCTCCATCGTCTGGAGCATGTCCTGCAGACCGTCGGTCACCACGTTCAACCGGTCGCGCAGTCGATCCATGTCCCGCTGCACGTCGCGGTCCTGAATCATCAGCTTGTCCTGCTGCATCAGGTGGATCTGGTCCATCGACCGCCTGGTCTCGCGGGCCTGTGCCTGGACGGTGTCGCAGAGCTGCAGCAGGAGCCGCGCCTGATCCCGATCGCGCGTCTGCAGGCGGTCCATCTGCTGGGTCATCGCCTGCGACATCTGCCGCGCGCGAGTCGAGATCTGATCCATGCGCTGCATCATCTGCTGGGTCTGAGCCATCTGCTGCTGCTGCTGTTGCTGCTGCTGTTGCTGTTGCTGTTGCTGCTGTTGTTGCTGCTGTTGCTGCTGTTGCGGCGGTTGCTGCTGTTGTTGCGGCGGTTGTGCCGGTTGGGGTGGGGTTGGGTTCGGGTTCGGGGTCGGCTGCTTCGGTTGCTGCTGACCTGGTGGCTGGGCGGGCGGCTGGCCCCCCTGCTCCCCCTGCGTCGTCACCGAGGCCATGCCGACCAGCAGCGCTACCGGGACGGCGACCTTGAAGAGTTGTGTGATGAACATGATGTGAACCTTCCTTGATACTGCAGATGCGAGAAGTCCCGGAAACGTGACGGGCCCGCGCCACGTCGTGGCGCGGGCCCGTCACGCTTGTTTGTCTGACCCTACTTGACGGCCGCTGCGGCGTCCGTCGCTGGCGCCGAAGGGGCGGGCGCGAGAGCCCGGACCGGCGCGGCCACGAACACCCCGACCGTCACTTCAGGCGGGTAGACCAGGAAGCTTCGCAGCTCAGCGCTGGTCGCTCCATGGAAGATTTTCACGAACGGCGGGGCGCCGGGGCCAGCCGCCACGATGATTTCCGCGTGCCCGTCGGCATTCACGTCGGCGGATGCCACGCGCACGCCACCCACGAACGACGGGTCGCCCGCGTAGAAGCTGCGGATCTCCGCGCCGCTCACGCCGTTGAACGCCTTCACGAGCGGGCCGCCGCCCGAACCAGGACCCGTGACGATGTCGGCGCGCCCGTCGGCATCCACGTCGCCGGCGGCCACGAAGACACCACCGCGGAACGCAGCCGGGTAGGCGAGGAAGTTGTGCAGCACCGCGGCGTTCGCGGCGTTGTACACCTTCACCCACGGCTCGGCTCCCGCGCCGCCGCCGAGGATGAGATCGGCGAGGCCGTCGCCGTTGACGTCGCCCGCTGCCACCTCCACGCCGCTCATGCCGGCGATGGAGAACGGCACGAAGTCGAACATCAGCGCGCCGTTGGTGCCGTTGAAGATGCGGACCCGCGGCGTACCGCTGGCCGCGCCGGCGATGATATCCACCACGCCGTCGCCGGTGATGTCACCCACGGCCACGTTCACGCCGCCGGTGAAGGTCGATTCGAAGGCCACCAGGGTGCCAATCAGCCCCTGGCTCGTGCCGTTGTAGGCCCTGATCAGCGGCTGTCCGCCGGGGCCGGCGCCGACGATGGTGTCGGGCACGCCGTCGCGCGTCAGGTCGCCGCGCGCCACGCGCACGCCGCCCGTCCAACCGGTCGTGAAGGGGGCGTACTCGCCGCCCTGGGTCTGCGTGCCGTTCGGCTCGAAGTGCCGGACCACGCCCATCACGCCCGCGCCAGGTCCCACGGCCAGCGCGTTCAGGGACGCGTTCACCACGAGGCTGTAGGTGGTGCTTCCCGAGCATCCCGCCGCATCAGTGGCCGACACCGTGAATGGGAAGGTGCCGCTGGTCGTCGGGGTGCCAGACAGCACCAGGCCCGACTGGGTCAGGCCCGGAGGCAGCACCCCGCCGATGGTCAGGTTGACCGGCACGATACCGTCCGTGGTGAACGTCACCGCAAACGGCTGGTCCACGTTGGCCGGTGGCAGCGTGAAGGGCATCACGGTGACACCCAGGCAACCCACCGAGACAGCGTTGGTGCTGGTGCTGCCGACGAAGTTGCCGCTTCCGCTGTAGGTCGCCGTCGTTGTCAGGCGCTGCGCGGCCAGGGCCGGCACCAGGAAGTCCACCATGGCGATACCGTCAGCCACGGCCACGGCCACCGGCGTCCCCACCAGCGTACCGGTGGCGTCGGTCACCCTGAACTCAACCGTGCCTTCAGCGATCGGCACCGTGTCGGCCCAGCTCACGCGAGCGGTGAGCGGGACGATGGTCGGCACCATGGGTACTGGTACCCTGGCGACGTCCACCGCTATCGTGGTGTCAGCCTGTCCGATCAGCAGCGATCCGGTGCCGGTGCTTCCGGCGAGGTCGGCCGTGCCGCTGTAGACCGCGACGATGACGAGTGTCTGCGGTGCGGTGCGGCCTGGCAACACGTAGTCAGCCGAGGCTGCGCCGTTCACCACCGGTCCGGAGGTCACGAGCGTGCCCACGTCCGTGCCATTCGCGGTCCGGACCGTGAAGTTGACCGTGCCGCCGTTGACGGGCCCTGCCGAGGTCACCGTCGCGGTGAGCTGCATGGTCTGGTTGGTGTACCGGTGACGTACCGTCAGACCGCGCGGCCCGGTGCTGGTGGCCACGCCGCTGCCCCACAGGTTCACCGGGAGCGCGTACTCGTGGATGAACTCGACGACACGCACCGCGTCGAGGGAGGCGGCGACGAAGCCGGGCGCCACCGTGAGCGTGTCTGGCAGCGGGCCGTTGGAGAACAACAGCCACTGGAGCAGCTCAACCACCGTCGGCCGCCACGTAAGGCCGTTGTCATTGGTCTGCAGGAGGAGCGCCGAGGTGTTGTACCAGTCGGTGCGCAGGTAGCTGGCTGCGGAGTAGTCCAGGAAGCGCTCGTTGGCCGGGGCCGGCAGTCCGTCAGGCGCCGGGGTGATCACACCCGCCCCGTCGCGAATCAGCGCGGGCAGCGTGTTCACCGGGGCCTCGGTCTCAGCCGTGGCAATCGGGATCTTCAGGAAGCGATTGACGTATTGCACCACGTCGATCGTGATGGTGTTGTGCTTGCCGGCCGCGCCGCCAAGGAACGAGCTCGCGATGATGAAGTCGGGCATCGCGAGCGCCTGGGGATCGGCGCACTCGGCCACGAAGTTGGCGGGGTCCGGGCCGGTGAAGCACTGATTGGCATTGGCCCTCGGCAGCATGTTCTGCAGGTGGCCGCGAAACTTCGCCCAGTCTTCCGCGGCCAGGGCCGGGTAGTACACGATGCCCTGGCTGGGGTCGCCCCCGGGCGAGGTGTCGACCTCGAGCGGATCGGTCTGGATGTGCCCGTACTTGAGCACGCGGTTGTACAGCGCCAGGTTCTCCATCGGCGAGTCGATGGTGGCCCATTCGGCGCAGACACCGCCGGCATCGCACGTGGACCCGAGCTTCATGCGGCCCGCCTCGTCCACGGTCACGATCTCTGCCGCCTTGATGTTCGAGATGACCTCGTTGAAGTGCATCCGCTGGTTGCGCTCCTTGGTGCGGGCAGCATTGAGGCGGCCGAAGTAGTCGATTTCCACCACCCGGCCGAGCTGAGTGGGATCGATTTCGCAACTGTCGGGCGCGAAGGGAATCTCTTCCCCTGCCGCATCAATCGCAATCGGACAGTACGCGATGCCGGGGACGTCGCCGGGAAGCAATACCTGCCGTTGTTGCAGGATGGGCTGGCCGGTTACGGCGTCACGCTTGATTTCATAAAGGTCACCGAAGAGGTCGCCGGTGCTGGGTTCTTGTGCGTAAGTACTGACGGGCGCAATGAAAACGCTGAGGACCACCAGTGTGGGTGCGATCAGCCTGCGCAGAAGTGAGAGGCGCATATGCCCACCTTTCGAGAGGAGCCAGATATCCACTTGGACGGCAGCAAGTCTCTGGCCACGGACGGGCTCCCTGCTTGCTGTGGGATCCTGCATGTCATCGCGCCAGAACCGGGGAACCGGCGGCGGACCCTCGGCCTGCCGCCGAATTACCGGCGGGTAATATGGCCGACCGCGCCTGGGTGCGACGATTCGCCGCACCGCGCGGAAGCCAGCCGCCGCGACGATCCGCCGCACCACCCGTGGGCGCGCTGCGACGAAAGACCGCACCGCCAGGGAAGCGGTCGTGCGGGTTGGCTATAGTGGTGCGCATGAAATCGACGCGCACACTGGCCATCGGAGTCACGCTCTGCCTCACACTGCCGGTGACCCTGGCCGCCCAGGGTCAGCCGCCCGCACCGGCACCGACCGATCGCACGAAAGCCACGCACTTCTCCGCCGCGGATCTGCAGGCCGCGCTCGCGAAGCTGCCGGCCGATCGCCCGGCATCGTCCGTGCGCGTGTTCTCGCTCGCCCCGTATAACGTGAACGTCGAGCGCCGCATGCCACAAACGCAAGGCGCCTCCCTGCACGAGGCGCAGGCCGAGCTGTTCTACGTCATCGACGGGTCGGCGACAATGCTGACAGGCGGGACGCTGACAGGCGAAACGCGCAACGGAACAAACCTGCAGGGCACGGGTATCACGGGCGGTACGAGGCAGGCGTTGAGCAAGGGCGACTTCTTCATCGTCCCGTCCGGCGTGGCTCACCAGTTCGTGGACATTGCGGGCCCGTTGCAGGTGATGGCGATTTATCTGCCGAATCCGCAGTAAGCGGCGCGCACGGCGCGACACGGCGCTTGCCGCAGGCGGAAGCGCATAATGCTCCCGATGAGCCTTCTCGCGTGGATCATTACCGCATGTCTGGCGATGAGCGCCCTGGCGCTGGTGGGCCTCGTCAGCCTGCTGATCAGCGAGGACCGCCTCCGCACGCTGCTGTTGCCCCTGGTGGCATTCGCCGCCGGATCACTGATGGGAGGCGCGTTCCTGCATCTGATACCAGAAGCAGCCGCCGCGCGCGGGAGCGATGCCCTCACCTTCGTCGTGGTCCTCGCGGGGTTCTCCCTGTTCTTTCTGCTCGAACAGTTCCTGTCGTGGCACCACGGGCACTCCCTTACGCCATCCGGGCGAACCCCCGTTACCTATCTGATTCTGCTGGCCGACGGGCTCCACAATTTCATCGGCGGCCTCGCCATTGCCGCGTCGTTCCTCGTCAGCGTCCAGGTCGGTGTGATCACCTGGCTGGCAGCCGCGGCGCACGAGGTGCCTCAGGAGATGGGCGACTTCGCCATCCTTCGCCGCGGTGGATGGGCAAGGCTGCCCGCGCTCGTCGCGAACTTCGCGTCGGCGCTGACGATTCTCCCGGGAGGATTGCTCGCCTACTACCTGTCAGCCGACATCGACACGGCGCTGCTGCTGGCATTCGCGGCCGGCAACTTCATCTACATTGCCGCGTCGGATCTGATTCCGGAGGTCAAACAGGAACGTGGGTTGGCTCGGAGCCTCACCCACTTCGGCGCGTTTGCCGCCGGCATTCTGCTGATCCTCGTCACGCGTCTGGCACTGGGCAACGAGTGAGCGAAAATCGCCCGCGCGGACCTCATTGTCCTGGGTACCCACGGGGATGGCCCCGCGGGCCGGTTCCTGCTTGGATCGGTCGCGCACTGGGTCGTGCTGCACGCGCCCTGCTCGGTGGAAGTGGTCCGGTCCCGCAAGGCGGGCCAGGAGGCGTGATCAGCTGGCCGAACCCTCTTTCTTCACCAGCTTCATCTGCTCGCCACAGCAGATCTCCGAGTGCTTCATGCCTTCCGGGCACGGGCACTCTTTTTCGTAGACGAGCACGGCGCCGCATTTCTCGCAGGCGTAGCGATCTCCGACCTTTCGGGGCATGGCAACCTCCTGATTGCTGAATCGCGTTCCGACGACGAACACGATACACCAACCCCGCGCCCAGACAGCGTCGCCGGCTCGACCGTCCGCGTTGTCGCTGGGGTCGTGGCGAAACTGTGCAATCGATGCAAAGCGGCGAGGTGGATTGGCCGATAAGCCCCTTGTGACGAGCAGCCTCCATCAATCATCCAGCCTGCAGTTCGAGAAGCACCGGGCCTCGGCGAGGATTCTCCTCACCAGCGGGGACCATCGGGACGGCTGCGTCTTCGTGGCGGGGTCCAGCGCGTGGCATGACGGCCCCGAGCGCGTGGGCGAACTGCTCCATGAACACGAGGGCTTCCTCCCCTTCGAGCTGCAGACGGAGACAGGCCCTCGAATCATCCTGATCAACCCGGACCACATCCTGATGGTCGAGCTGGCCGAGGACGAAGCACGCAGCGATCCGGGCTACGTCGTGGCACGACGCCAGGCCGTCTCGGTGCTGCTGACCTCCGGGCAGCGGATCACGGGTGAAGTGCGCGTCCATCGGCCCGAGGGGCACGACCGCCTGAGCGATTGGTCGCGTCAGCCCGGGCGATTCCGATACATCGAAACGACCGGCGGAGCCTTGCTGCTCAACGCGTCGCACATCGTCGAACTCAGCGAGGTTTCCGAGTGATGAGTGAAAGCCCCAGGATTGACACGCTGTTCCGCGCGATGGTGGAGGCGGGCGCGTCCGACCTGCATCTCTCCGTCGGCTCCACGCCGATGATTCGCAAGGACGGCCGCATGCAGCCGCTCGATCCCGCCATGGCGCAGCTGACGGGGCCGATGGTCGCCGAACTGCTCGCGCCCATCGTGCCGGACAAGAATCGGCAGGAGTTCGCGGAGCGGCACGATACCGACTTCGCCTACGAGATTCCCGGCCTGGCACGATTCCGCTCGAACATCTTCGAGGATCGCCGCGGTCCCGGCGCGGTGTTCCGCGTGATCCCGGCGAAGATCCTCACGGCGGAGCAACTGGGCCTCTCGCCGCACATCCTCCAGCTCTGCCACCTCTCCAAAGGTCTGGTGCTGGTGACCGGACCGACCGGCTCCGGCAAATCGACGACGCTGTGCGCGATGATCGACTACGTCAATCGCGTTCGGCAGGACCACATCATCACGATTGAAGATCCCATCGAGTTCGTGCACGAGAACAACAGCTGCCTCATCAACCAGCGTGAGGTGCGCACCCACACCGACTCGTTCAAGGACGCGCTCCGTGCGGCTCTCCGCGAAGATCCGGACATCGTGCTGGTGGGCGAGTTGCGCGACCTCGAGACCGTCGCCATCGCCATCGAGACGGCCGAGACCGGACACCTGGTGTTCGGGACGCTCCACACCACGACCGCGGCGTCGACGGTGGACCGGATCATCGATCAGTTCCCCGCGGACCGCCAGGCGCAGATTCGCATCATGCTGTCCGAGTCGCTGCGCGGCGTCATCGCCCAGACCCTCTGCCGGAAGATCGGCGGCGGCCGGGTGGCGGCGCTCGAGGTGCTGATCGCGACGCAGGCCGTCAGCAACCTGATCCGCGAGGGCAAGACGTTCCAGATCGCCTCGATCATGCAGGTGAACAAGGCCGCGGGCATGGTGAGCCTCAACGACGCGTTGATGGATCTGGTGACGAAGAAGCAGGTGGCGCCCGAGGAAGCGCTGGCCAAGGCGGTCGACAAGGCCGGCTTCGACGGGCTGCTGAAGCGTGCGGGCATCAACGTCGCCACCGCCGTGTCCGCCGCACGCGCCGCCGCAGTGCCCGCCCGGTGAAGGGGCGGGCTCCAGGCCCGCGTTCCGGATCCGCCCAGGAGAGCCGCCCCTGCAAGGGTGCGGATGCACCCGCCTGTCGATTGGGGTCTAATAAGGGGCGAGATCCCGGCACGTTCAACACGAGGAAACACATGACGACACGTTCTGCACTCCACGCGGCCGCCCTGGTGGCGGGTATGGCCCTGGCCATGAGCCAGGTTCCCTCGGCGCAGACGCCGGCGGGCCAGGCTCCCGCTCAGCCCCCGGCACAGGCCCGTCAGGGACGCGGCGCCGGCGACACGCCCGCACCCGCGCGCAAGGCCGGCGAGGGGCAGGGGCCGTTCAAGAAGATGGTGATCCGCGGCGTCACCCTCATCGACGGCACCGGCGGACCGCCCCTCAGCCCGATGGACATCGTCATCGAGGGCAACCGCATCACGCAGGTGCGCCAGGCCGGCTGGCCCGGGATGCCGCTGCAGGCGACCCGTGAGCCGCGCGACTTCGACTTCGAGATCGACGGCAAGGGGTTGTACGTGATGCCCGGCTTCGTGGACATGCACGTCCACGGCTCGACGACCGGCAAGGCGCCCGACCTGAGCTATGCCTACAAGCTGTGGCTGGCGCACGGCGTCACCACCGTCCGCGGCGTGTCGCTGTCGTCGGCGGCCGTCAGCAGTTCCGAGAAGGATCGCTCGGCGAAGAACGAGATCGCCGCGCCGCGCATCTTCAACTACCAGACGCTGGGCTCCGGCTGGCCGAACGGGCCGGTCAACTCGCCCGAGAAGGCGCGCGAGTGGGTGAAGTGGGCCGCGGCCAACAACATCGACGGCATCAAGTTCTTCAACCGCGGCGACGAGACCCCGGAGATCATCACGGCGGCCATCGACGAGGCGCACAAGAACAAGATGGGCACCGTCGCCCATCTGTCGCAGGGCGGCGTGGCGAACTTCAACGCCCGCGACGCCGGCGAGGCGCACCTCGACGCCATTACCCACTACTACGGCCACATGGAATCGCTCCTCAAGGACCGCACCATCCAGGAGTTCCCGGTCGGCTACGACTACAACAACGAACAGGACCGCTTCGGCGACATCGCCCGGATCTGGAACCAGACCCACGAGCCTGGCTCGCCGCAGTGGATCGCGTATCTCGAGCAGCAGAAGAAGAACCACGTCACGTTCGATCCCACGTTCAACATCTACGCCGCCTCGCGCGACCTGATGCGGGCCCGCAACGCCGACTGGCACCAGAACTACACGATGCCCCAGCTCTGGAACTACTTCCAGAGCACACGCGACAACCACGGCTCCTACTTCTACGACTGGACCTCCGAGAACGAAGTGGCGTGGAAGAATTTCTACCAGCGCTACATGCGGCTGATCAACGACTACAAGAACATGGGCGGCCGCGTGACGGTGGGCACCGATTCGGGTTTCATCTGGAAGACCTACGGATTTGCCTACGTGGAGGAGCTCGAGCTGTTGCGCGAGGCGGGCTTCCTGCCGCTCGAGATCATCCGCTCGGCGACGATGTGGGGCGCCAGGACGCTGTATGAACCGAAGGGCGAGGCCCCGCCGATGGGCGTGGTGCGCGCGGGGATGCTGGCCGACCTGGTGATCGTGCCGGAGAACCCGCTCGCCAATCTGAAGACGCTGTACGGCACGGGCCACATGCGCCTGAACCCCGCGACCAACCGCCAGGAAAAGGTCGGCGGCGTCAAGTTCACCATCAAGGACGGCATCGTCTACGACGCGCAGAAGCTGCTGGCCGACGTGGCGGCGGACGTCGCCGCGGAGAAGCGGCGGATGTCGACCACGACCTCGCAGCAGCGCTAGTCCGTTCGCCGAGGGGAGAGACGCCGGGGCGACCTGTCGTCTCTCCCACCAGCCCGCACTCGGCGACCCACCCGCCGGACCCCCACTCACCCTTCCCTCTACGGCACGCGCGGTGTCGCCGCGAGAGCCTCTCCGCACCGATGGCAGAAGCGCGCGCCTGCCTGGTGCCCCCTGGTCCCGCAGGCACCACACACCCTCGATGCGTCTTCGCCAAGACGACGGCTCGTCATCTCCGCGGTCACGATGCCCGTGGGCACGGCCAGGATGCCCCAGCCGAGCAGCATCACGATGCTCGCGACGCCGCGCCCCAACTCGGTTCTCGGCGTGATGTCCCCAAACCCCACGGTCGTCATCGTCGTGATCGCCCAGTAGACGGCCACGGGAATGCTGGTGAACCCGTGAGCCGGGCCTTCGACCAGGTACATCACGGTGCCGAGCACCACGACGACCATGGCGACCGCCGACAGGAACACGGCGATCTTGCGACGACTCGCCAGGATCGAGCCACCAAGCGCGGAGTACTCGTGCACGTACTCGGTGAGCTTCAGGATGCGGAACACCCGCAGCAGCCGCAGCACGCGGATGTCGATGAGGACGTGCAGCCCTGGCAGGAGCGCAGCGAGATACATCGGCAGCACGGATGCCAGGTCAACCAGGCCGAAGAAGCTGCGCGCGTAGCGCAGCGGGCGCTCCACGCACAGCAGACGGGCCACGTACTCAATGGTGAACAGGAGCGTGAGGGTCCACTCGACCGATGTGATCAGGGGTCCGTACCGGGTGGCCACGGCCTCGACGGTTTCGAGCATGACCACGATCACGCTGAAGAGCACCAGCGTCAGCAGCGCGAGGTCGAACCGACGCCCAGCCGGCGTACTCGCTTCGAAAATGACCGTGAACCACTGGCGGCGCCAACCCCCAGGCGGACGGCCGAACAGGGCGGCTTCCGGAGAGCCAGGCTGGTCCATATGGCTTCATCTTACGACTGTGGCTGATTGCAGCGTGGTGAACCCTTCGGCCGCCACCGCCGTCTGACTGAGCGATGGACCAGATTCGCCACGCGCTTCGCTCGCTCGGCCGCACCCCGGCCTTCACGTTGCTCGCCGTCCTCACGCTCGGGCTCGGGATCGGCGGCACCACCGCGGTCTTCAGCGTCGTCAATAGCGTGCTGCTGCGCCCGCTCGACTATCCGGACGCCGACCGCATCGTCATGATCTCCGAAGCCAGCGCGCGCACGCGCACGATGGGGGTGTCGAACCCGAACTTCCAGGACTGGATGGCCGGCGCGCGAGGGTTCGAGGCCATGTTCGCGTGGGGCGGAGGGCGCGCAACGGTGCTGGGAGGGCGCGAGCCGGTGGTGACGGGCGTCTATCAGGTCACGGGCGGCTTCTTCGACACCATGGGCGTCAGGCCTCTCTACGGCCGTACCTTCGCCGAGGACGAGCGTCGCGAGCACGGCGCGGCGGCCGTGGTCGTCGGCCATGGCTTCTGGCAGCGCGTGCTCGGCGGCAATCCCGACCTCGATGCGCTGACGCTGCGCGTGGACGGCCAGTTGGCGGCGGTGGTGGGGGTGATGCCCCCTGGCTTCGAGTACCCCGCTGGCGCCGAAGTCTGGGCCCCAAAGGAGCGGGTGCCGGACGCCTCCGGCCGCACCGCCCACAACCTTCGGGTCGTGGCGCGGGTGCGGGGAGAGGTCCCGTTGGCACAGGCTCGCGCCGAGATGTCGGCGATCGCGGCGCGGCTCGAGGCAGCGCACGGCGACAATCACGACGGAACCGACGCCGCCGTGGAGCCGCTGCAGGAGCGTATCGTGGGCGCCTCACGGCCGTTGCTGCTGGTTCTGCTCGGCGCCGTGGTGGTCGTCCTGCTCGGCGCCTGCGTGAACGTAGCCAGCATGCTCGTGGCGCGGAGCGCCGATCGGCGGAAAGAGCTCGCCGTGCGGCTGGCGCTGGGCGCGAGCCGCGGCCAACTGGTGCGCCTGCTGCTCACCGAAAATCTGGTGCTCGGGTTCGCCGGCGCCGTGCTCGGCCTGGGCCTGGCCGGCGCGCTGATCCGAGCGCTGGTGACGCTTGCACCACCGCAGCTGCCACGTCTCGACGAGGTCGGCATCGACGGCCGCGTCGTGGGGTTCGGGATCCTCGTCGCCCTCGCGACCCCCCTCGTCTTCGGCCTGTGGCCGGCTCTGCGCTTCTCCCGCCCCGATCTGCGCGATGCGATGGTCGAATCCGGCCGTGGCATGGCCGCCGGCGGCCGCGCCCGCACCCGGCTCGCACTGGTCGCCATCGAGGCGGCGCTGGCGGTGGTACTGGTCTGCGGCGCCGGATTGCTCGTGCGCAGCTTCGTCGCGCTGCTGTCGATCGATCCCGGCTTCCGATCCACCGGCGTCGTGACCATGCGGACCACCGTGCCCGCGGACACCTACGCGGACCCGAACCGCGCATCGCAGTTCTACGCGGCGCTGCTCGAGCGCGTCTCGGCCGTGCCGGGCGTGCAGCACGCGGGCCTGATCAACACGCCGCCGCTCAGCGGCCAGGACGCCAACGGGGCGTTCCTCCACGAGGGGCAAGAGTGGAGCGAGATCAGCGGCGACTGGACGGTGCAGTCCGCCTCGTATCGCGTGGTGTCTGGCGACTATTTCCAGGCGATGGGGATTCCGGTGGTTCGCGGGAGGACGTTTGGCGCACGGGATGTCGCGGGGGCGGAATACGTGGCCATCGTCAATCAGACCATGGCCGCGCGACACTTCCCCGGCCGCGACCCCATCGGCGCCCGCATCCGTTTCGCCGGCATGGACCAGGACAACCCATGGCTCACCATCGTCGGCGTTGCCGGCGACGTGCGGCATCGGCTCGCCAGCGATGCCGCGCCGGAGGTGTACGTGCACTACCCGCAGCGGCCCGCGCGCATGGCTTACTTCGTGACCACGGTCGCCCGGGTGATGCCGGGCATCGCGATCGCCGCCGTGGCGCCGCGGCTGCGCGAGATGGTGCAGCAACTCGATCCGGACGTGCCGGCGGAGTTATCGACGATGGCGGCCGCGGTGGGCCGATCGGTCGCTGACCAGCGGTTCGCTGTCCTGCTGCTGAGCGGCTTCGGCGCGCTGGCGTTGCTGCTGGCGGCGGTGGGCATCTACAGCGTGCTCGCGCAGACGGTCGCGGCACGCGCGCCCGAGATTGGCGTGCGCATGGCGCTCGGCGCCCGGCCAGGCTCTGTGGTGGGACTGGTGCTGCGCGACACGATGAGTGCCGTCGCCGCCGGCGTCGTGGTGGGCCTGGCCGCGGCGGTTCTCCTGTCGCGGCTGCTCGGGTCGCTGCTCTATGAGGTGACCACCTCCGATCCACTCTCGTACCTGGCCAGCCTCGTCGTGCTGGTGCTGGTGGCGGTGGTGGCCGGCCTGGCGCCCGCTCGCCGGGCGACGCGGATCGACCCGGTCATCGCGATGCGCGCGGAGTAAGGACGGAGGGAACGGACGAGCGCCGAGCGCTCTGGCAATGTTCCCTTCGGGGCCAGGGAGCGCGTCTAGAATGGCGCCGAGGCCCCATGAACAGCCCGCTGCTCTCGCGCCGCACGCTCTGGTCGTTCGTTGTGTGGGCGGTGGCGATCGCAGGCGCGGCCGCGCAGCGACCGGCGCCCGACGGGATCACCGACGCCACAATCGCCATCGGCGTCGAAGCCCCGGTGGGCTCGCTGTCGCTGGATGGAGAGAACCAGGGGTTCCGGCTCGCGTTCGAGGAGGCCAACGCCCGGGGCGGCGTTCATGGGCGGCGATTCGTGTGGGGCGAACGACGGCGGCGGAGTGGCGAGCCTGCCGACGTACTGGCCGTGGCGCGCCAGATGATCGACGACGACCGCGTCTTCGCCCTGGTCAACTTCAGCGGCCCCGCGATTGGCGACATCGCGGCCTACGCCCGGTCTCGGCGGGTGCCGGTGCTGTTCCCGCACACGGCGCTGGTATCCTCCGAGGGCGAGCGCTACCTGTTCACCTCGTTCCCGCGTTTCGAGGGCGAGGCGGCGGTGATGTTCCGTTACCTGTCCAGGGACCGCAAGCTCACGCGGCTCGCGATCGCGCACGATCCCAACGCCTACGGGCTGACATTCCGCGAACGCCTGATGGCGCATGCCGCCGAGTTCGGCTACGAGGTCGCCGGCGCCGTGCCGATCACCTCGCGCAAACCCAAGGACCTGTCGGCGGAGCTCGCGGCACTAGTGGCGACGCGCCCCGATGCGATCGTGATGGCCCTCTACCCCGAACAGGCGCAGGCCCTGATGGCGGCGCGATCACGCGCCGGGTGGCGCGGCCGGATGGTGTCGTCAGGCCCGCTCACCGACGAGGCCTCCCTCACGGTGCCTGGCGGCGACGCCGATGGCACGCTCGGCTTCTGCCACTATCCGGACCCCGAACGGAGCCAGGCGCCGGGTGTCGAGCGTTACCGAACCGCGCTCGCCCGCATCTACCCGGGCCGTCAGGTCGATCGCTACACGCTCTACGGCTACACGTTCGGCCGGTTGGTCGTGGAGGGTGTCGAGCGCGCGGGGAAAGCGCTGACGCGCGAGCGTTTCGTCGAGGCGATGGAGGGCATCGTGAACTGGGACGCGGGCGGCGTGCTGCCGAACGTGAGCTTCTCGGCCACGGACCACCACGCCCAGCGCGCCGGCTTCATCTGCGAGATGCAGGGCGGGCGTCTCGTGGCACTCACCGACTGGATCGCCCCGTGACGATGGACTCCAACGGGTGTCCACACCCGCCTCGTTGGCGGTGCCCGCGGCTCCCTTACCGAGCCGCAGTGCCCGCGGCCTGCGGCAGCGAACGGGCGAGGGCCTCCGCCTGTTCGACCTCACCAACCGCACGGTGGAGCGCGATGAGCTCGCGCGCCGAGGCCACCGTGTCGGGGTGGGTCGGGCCCAGCAGCTTCAGCCGCATCGCGTGCGATTCGACCAGCCGGGGCCGGGCTTCCTCGAACCGCCGACGGGCGGCGAGGAAGCGGCCGTAGGCCAGCAGGCCGTTGGCGATGTCCGGGTGTTCCGGGCCGAGCGTCCTGATGCGCGCCTCGTGTGTCCGAGTGAACAGGGCCTCCGCCTCGGCGTCGCGGCCCTGCGCCGCGATCATGCTGGCGAGGCTCACGTCCATCGACAGCACGAAGGGATGATCCTCCGAAACACGGCGGGCGGTCAGTGCCCGGGCTTCGCGGAGGATGGGCTCCGCCTCCCTGGGCCTGCCCGAGCGGAACAGCAGCACGGCCAGGTTATTGAGACTGGTGCCCGTGCTGGGGTGGTCGTCACCGAGCAGCTGACGGCGTAACGCCACCACCTGCCGGAT
>Ga0105103_10000659_pt1 | contig 19475 bp, 16 predicted proteins | sample PPLLaktember2015_2_FD_79107 | JGI IMG/M metagenome (GOLD analysis project Ga0105103, IMG submission 79107) | Freshwater sediment microbial communities from Prairie Pothole Lake near Jamestown, North Dakota, USA - PPLs Lake P7 Core (6) Depth... | ecosystem: Environmental > Aquatic > Freshwater >...
CAAAAGCAACGTACAAAGTGCTACCAATCCATAAACCAAATAGAACGAAACTCGTTTGAGTAATTCGAACCAACCGACTGAAAGAAATACCGCAAACAGTAGTCCAACGAATAAATACACTGAATCATGTTTCAACATCGCAATTTCAGTGGTCGTAAAATCCGCAATGTTTTCATCGATTACACTCAATTCTGGGATGGGAAGTGTGTTCGGTTGACCGTAAGTGTACGCAATGCATATTGTGTAGATAACGAGCGTCAATACTAGATAAAATGCCAAAAAACAAGGGATGTCTCGGATGGTCCTTCGAGCATGGCGTTCATTTGTTTGCAGTTCATGAAGCGTAACAGTGTCAATTTTGTACTTTGAATCATCCGCGCGATACATTTGAAAGTCCTCTTCAGTTTCGTCGATAATAAAAATAGGAGCTGACGGGGTAGTCATAGCTTTCAACAATTACCAACTATGTAGGTGTTGTTTATTTGTAGTCTGAAACTACAACCTCCAGCGTATACAACAATGTGTGACCACCTCAACTCTAGAGAATACATTGATTATGCCACTAAAATGGTCACAACTTCGAAAAAGAATGGAATCCGGAGATAGTTCATTGCATGAATTTTTCAAGCACAATCTTGGCTCGGGCACGGCGTCCATTGGAATATTTAAAGTGACAACTCGACATCGAGGTATCATTGCAGTCAAAGTTGCGACCAAGGAACAACGTGTATGTCTCGATCGTGAAGCTGATATTCTCGTGGGGTTGGATCATCCGAATGTTCGTAAATGCATCAAGAAACCAAACATTATTGGCGAATACTCCTACTTGAGATTGGATTACACACCAGGGTGCGATCTGTTCATGCTACTCTCCGAGCGTACCCCACCAATTGTTCGCAAGAAACAGTTAGCACTACGAAGCAACGATCCAACATTCATGGGTCGTGTATATATTCTTCGTTGTGTGCTCAAAGCAATCCAGTACATACACAGTGTAGAAATCGTGCACAACGACATCAAGCTCGAGAATGTCATCGTAGGGTGTTTGGATTTTGATACGTTGACCGAGGAAACTCCTGTGAAGTTGATCGATTTCAATTTGGCGTGTCGTGTGACTGATATGCGGCGCCTCGGCAGGGGTGGTTCTCCAATATGGTGTGCACCGGAAAAGTTCCTTTCTCGGTATTTTACACAAACAGAGCTTGTTGACATTTTCAGCTTTGGAATACTGATTCTTACTACTTTAACACTTCGTATGCCTCGGGAATTGCAAATTCATGGAGATGGAATGGATACTTATGAGGCACTGGAACAGAATGTGTTGGATATTCAAAGAATTGTTGTTGATAGTTCTTCTAATGCTTTGGGTCTGAGCGAAGTAAAAGCTGCCATACTCGCTTGCATCAAATTTCACGCCAGAGAACGCAAATCCGCAGCCAAACTTCTTAAACTGAGTCTGTTCGTTTAATTATTCCGAGTTTATTTTCACTTTTAGCGTGCGCCAGGGTAAATGGCGCGTGCCAAGTCGTACGCCAAAAAAGTGGCGCGTGCCATGGCGTACGCTGAAAAAGTTGGCGTGCGCGGTCATGAATTAGGCGCGTGACCCCATCCCATAACTTGTCCCCAGAACCGGCTGGAAAGGTTTAAATACTTTCGGGGCGAACCCCAAAACTGGGCCCTTGTTAGAAGGAGCTGACAAAAGTGAAGTGAATCGAAAGAATGAAAGAAAGGAAGGAAAAGAGAAGGGGAAGAGGTAAGACGGATATAGAGGACCCGGGCGAAAAAGAATTTCTTTTTGCTACTCCCGCCACTGAACTATTTTGTCCGTTCGTGATTCAGAGTTTATTATTACTTGTCCGTGTGTGACTATTGCTGGCTGCAATAATTGCAAGTTTGTTGTTGGTTAAGGTGGTGTTAGAGTTGGCCCAGTAAGCACACATGAGAATGATAATTGGTAGTAATAGTCCTACTCTGATAGCATATTCAGCCTGCGGTGTTACTTCTTTTCCTCGCTCGAACCCAGTTAATTCTAGTCCGAATTGAAACATCATTATGAATATGCCCAGAGTGAGTTTGTTGAAGAATTGTTGCATTCCGAAGATTATTCCATCTGGACGTTCACCTGTTTCGTATTCCACGAGATCCGCGGTATCCGACATCATAGCGATAGGAATAGTCATTGATAATCCTAATCCAATTCCCATCAAACACGCGGCAGGATACATGTACCAGGCTGGCTCGAATATCAAAGATAGGAATCCGTAAAAGGACATCCAAATGATTAAACCATTGCGAAGAATTGCTGTTTTTTCTGATTTGATGAAAAAGCGCTTGATTATGATTGCCGTGATAGTAGCCGTGCCGATTGCAACCAATACGACCATTGCCATTTGAAATTCAGTGGTTTTTAATACATCGAGAAAGAAGTATGCAAGACATGATACGGTGAATTGAACCGAAGTAACAGCGGCAACGAAAATAATCAGTGATAATCTGACTTCTCGAATCGATAACACTTGTTTGGCAAGTTGAAAAAATCTGCTGAACTTTCTGTTCGCTGGAGGCGGTGTGTGCGCTATATCAGCCGTATAGTAGACGCAAAGTAACACAGCAATCACATAAATCAATGAGAAAAACATTGCCAAGTAGACCCAACCGCGTAGATGCACACCACCGAACAACTTCGCTTCGATTGGTTCGTATGATACGAGTCCAGAAAGCACCACTGAGACGATACTTCCGAGTCCCAGCACGATGCTTCTCCACAAGCCAATTTTGAACTTTTCGATTGGATCTACAGTCATGTCACCGAGAAGTGCTAGGTAGCCCACGTTGACAGCGGTGAATCCAGCATCGCAGACCACCAAAAGAAATAGATACCATGCGAAGAGAATTGCTTGATGGGCGTTGTGACTCAGTTGGGTTTGCGAAGAGAAAGGAACGTACCAAAACACGATAAACGTCAAAACAAAGGGGAAAGTACCAGCCAACATCCATCCTCTTCGACGTCCCCATCGTTCACTGACCGTAATATCCGACCAATGACCGAACAGAAGATCGTTGCAGGCATCCCAAATGCGATATATTATCGTTAATACACCCGCGTACACTGGATCCAAGCCAGCGTCATCCGTCATAAAATGCAATGCATACAACCCCCAAAACGTTCCCAGTAACTCTGCAGCAAACGCCACACTGGAGTAGGATGCCACCACGCGCTTCCTGAGTGGCATTTAATCAAAAACAAACTCTTCGCGCTCCAGAGTTTATGAGCGAGCAAGAAAGCAGTGCTATCGCTTCTATTGCGTACACAGAAGATTTTTATTCTATTGGAATGATGAATTTCAGAAAACGTACTTATTTGTGGTTTATTCATCGTCGAGGGAATCACCTTCGCACAGACAATGACTACGATGCCATTGAAGCGTCTCGATTGTACACGCATTTCTATGTCACTGGTGGATTGGAGAAAACAACGCGTATTGTGGTGTTGCATATGCGAACTACAATAGAAGAAAAAATTCATTGTACAATTGTTCGACATATCAACGATAAGCGCCCCGTTCCGGATTATACCGAATTCCCTGCCGAACGAATTCCAACTTCTCCTTTATTGGTTCAATTAGGCATGACAAACGAGTGCCAAGTATGTCGTTCCCGAGTTCGGACTGGAATTGAGGTGGATATGCAGCGAAAACGTCAACTCGAAATACTAGCAAAGAAATACAAAATTTATCCGCCTCCACCCATCGTTACAGCAATCATTTATAATCCCCATGGATAGTAGAATAAATCCAGCGTCCAATATCACCAGGTTTCACTTCTATTGTTGTGGTTTGCTGAGTTGATCTGTTTTTTATCATAGCCAGTCGACCGGGCACATAAGAAAATGTTTCACTGTTAGATAGCATTGATAACTCCAATGGATATTTCCAAATAATAATTTCTAACTCGCACAAATTTGAGTAGGGTATCATCAATGTCACCGAATCATCGGTTTCAAACGACGTGGAATCTTTGGTGTACGGTCTAATTTCTGAAATTATCATGTCTTTTGTAGTCAAAACATTCGGTTCATTATTCGTGTCTTGTACCATTCCGCGCGCGTTAAAATAAGCTTTTAATTTCTGAAATGGCGAAACGACGCATAGAAGATAGCGAACAACTCGAAGAAAAGAAACCTGTTTTGGTTGCAGACTCAAACAGCAATATCATCTACATACTGGATGTTTTTTGTTTACGATGCTCTCGATTAACAAGTGTTTGCCTTCGTGCCACTGACTTACCCGAATGGGCGCGGGCTTTTCTGAAGTCTGTTCGATTCGATAACCCTGACGATCCGTGCACTGAAATGAGTCGAACCAAACCATGGCTTGCAGATAAAACTGCTAACAAACATGCCTTGGAATTACAAGCTCTATGTGAGCCGCCCAAATGGACAGACGGGAAACCTAACAAGTGTGTCCGAAACACAATTCTTGACTCTTTGAAAGCCCAATACCCGGATTCCAATGTCGAACAAGGCCTGTTTTTTGAACTACACAAAAGAGCGAAAACTGAAACATTCATCAAAGTAGTGGCAGGCTACAAAGAACTTCTAACTCCCGAAACTCGTCTGATACCTGAGAACAGCATTTTAAACCGAGGTCGAGTTGTGATCATGGAAAACTGGCGTGATGATATCAAATAAAAGGACAACATTTAATTTTGTTAAACAGTCAACTTGGCGAATTTCATGTCAAGCGACGTTTTTCGTGTCACAAACATAAACACAAGCGCAGCAACTGCAGCACCAATGAATGATGGGAATGTGTAAATTGTCCAAAAGGTGTTATTTGCTGCACTGCAAGCAGTTCCCAACACAGCATAGGATGCCAAATATCGGAAGACGTTGAATATGGCAGTCGTTGAGTTGAATGCAAAGACAGTGGCAGCAAAATGAGCACCACCAATGACCCAACTGCGCATAGGACCAACATTAAAAGCTCCCTTTGATTCTAGGCTACTGCAGAAGAATGCCAAAGTGACCACCAAGGAACCCAGTGTTTCCACAAAAAAGGCGCGACCAGTTGTGAATGTTGCAACAACAACAGGACTAGCAGCATCGGCACAAGAAGCGCCAGTCATAGGAGCAGTAGTCTCCGTGATGTAATTTTGACTGAGGGTTCCCAGGTAGTATCCAACAAATTGACAAGCTGCCAAAATGACAAGCATAAGCGCATTCCAGCCCCAGAAACTTCCTTTGTCGGATGATTTACCCGTGATTCCCTCCATTTTCTTGGTTCCCCAGTGATGAGGCATAAAGAATTCAGCAAAAAGAATTGCAGGGTTCAATCGAACCGAATGATGGCCAAGAAGACCAGTTAGAACAAATGCCATAAATCCAGCGGCACATCCAACAACAACACTGGCAGCAGGGGATGCAAGAAATGCACCGTCTATGCGAATGAATGCAATAACTTGATTGACAACTACAGAGAATAAGAAACAAGCCAGAAGTTCTGATACTCCAGACGCGGCAAGATCAATCCATTCGGGATTACCGTCTCGGAGAGCCAACTGCCACAAAGAAGGAAATCTAACGGGATAACGATTGTATTCGTCGTATGTCTCATCTGAAGAAGGACGAGTCCATCCGGCTTCTTCTTCGGGTGACCCAGTTTGGGCTTTGTAATCGTGAACGGTTCCAACCACTGGTTTTTGTTTGGTATAGGTCGTCAAAGGAACACCCGACATGACTTAATCACTACAATAATACATGGAATGGATTGCATCGTGTGTAGTCAAAATGACGACTACGTTTAGCTTATTGATTTATTGAGAAGAAGTATAGCAGTCGGTGCCAACAGAAGAACCATCAAGCCTTTTATGTATCCACCGATCGCTCCACACAGAGCAGTAGTCATAATTACGCAAATCGCGACAGAAAACATAGCCCACATTTTCCAATAATTTGCGATGTTTGAAGGGTGCTGTTTCATTAGCCCGTTGAATTGACAAATCGTAAATGTGAATACAAGTGTCCAACATAGCACAATGATGAACGCAACAACGACTCCGTATCTAGCATTCGACTCTGTGATTCGTTCATCTACATTGACAAACGAAGATGCACCCAGGAGTATCAAAAACAGTTGGGAAATAATTCCCGTATAATTTTGCAGACTTCGTACTTCAACTAGTTTTGGGGGTTTAGAAAGGATCAAAATAATGATTCCGATCACAGTGCCAATTGTAAAATGGAATATTGTTTCCGCTGCAGGTAACCCGCGTTTAAATCCATAAAACCACGTGAGTAGCGCTGCGATAATCAATGCGTTTGCTTCCCATCGCCGGTATCCCAGTGTGGCAAATATTGCAATGTACTGATACATTGTCCATCCATCTGAACAATCTAATTCCGGTTGAGATAGAACACAAAATGGTCTGAACACAAAAGGATGCATTTCTGTTTAATTCGTATGTTCTTTGAACGTTTTGAATTTTATAACTAAGCTTTGGTGTTTCGCGGCCATAACCAAAACAATCACAAAGTAAACTGCAAACGGTAATGAAAATCCCAACATGAATAAAATTGAGCGCGATAAACTTGCCAGTACCAAAGGATCCAGATGTGAAGGTACAAACGTCAGCCACACAACTTCAGTGTCAAGTTTCCCTTCTCCTAGTCCAGTGGCTGAGGGTTGTAATTGAAGGGAAAGATGATATTCATCAGTTAGAGATAAATCCGTAAAATCTATCCATTGACAAGTGGTATGTTCATTCAAATACATGTAAGTGGTCGGTGACATTCCACCGTATAGACAAGTAAAGTACTTCAAACTCAATGCCGGTCCTCGATTGTCTCGAACACAAGTAATGTTAATGAATCCATACGATAACTTTTCACTTGCATCCCATAGCTCCCATTTCAATTGCAAATAACTCAAGTATGGACCCAAGAAAATATCGTCAGGTCCGCTATTATGAAGAACAACCGCAAAGCTCACTAGTTGACGCCATCCGGAAACATTCGATTCAAAGCAAGGAAATTCCTCGACGTATACTTCACGTTCTTGAAATCTAAGCGAATTTTGTATGCCTTCTGTATCCAGATACAATACATTGAATGATCTACTATGTACGAGCGCCAAACTAACAATAAAAATAAAAACAAGAAACATGCTCCTCTTGCTTTTGTCGAGTTTGTTTGTATACGCATATGGCCAAGTTTCTCGTCCGGGCTGTATTATTTTCTGTGGGACGTTGAATGTAGCTTGTTTGCAAAAATGCAACACAATTCCCGATTTACAATATTCTATTCAAAACGCAACCATTGCGATTGAAAAATTGGCTGTTTTGGATACTACCAGCGAAATTACTGGGTCGGATATGTTTGAAATGCGAAAAGATGGGTTGCTTTATTTCACAACTCGTGATGGTGGGATATGGAGGTTGTTGCCTAAACCCATCGAAGGGTTGCAAGTGTTAACCAAAATTTACACATTACCAGAGGATTTTAATTTGGATGTTCGAGAGGACAAGGGTCTTTATGATATTGCTTTTTTGCGTAATTTCAAGCAAACTCAAACATTTTATTTGATCTTTGCGGCACAGCCCAAATTGGGGTCGTACAATCACGAATACGATCATGTATTGACCGTGGCTGAATTTAAATTCCTTGCCCAAGAACAAATTGTTTTCTCAAAAATTATCGAAGAATTACCTCAAATAACTCCATATCGCAGCGGAGGGTTTATGAAAGGAGCTTCTTCTTCCAGCTCAACTGGACACTATCCGTTGTGGATTAGCAGTGGAGGAAATCAAGATCATGATCCAGAGCTATTAGTTTCACGACCCAAATATTCCTCTATTTATGGTGTGTTCCCCGATGAATCACGTCGTGCCGAATCTTCAACACGTGTAACGGCTCCAAAATTTGCACTTTGGGCAAACGGACTCGGGAATCCGTACGAATGCGATTATTCTGCTCTCAAAAAGTCCAAGACTATTGTGTGTTTGATGCGATATTACAGCCCTGAACAAGAATTTGTATCTGCGGCACTGGCTCTCGTGGATATGGGTTCATCTGCGACTGCGGAAACTAGCAGTAGTTATTCCACAACTGGTTATACGAACATTCAAACTGCATTAGCGTTCGATCACATATTCGATGCAAGTTATAATTGTACCCCTGAGTCAGTGATCTTGAGTGGATTTAACATGTTGGGATTTGGGTTCCGTAACCGAGTTATGATTGCATATCCCACATGCGAAGAGGAATTGTTCCCTCCCACCAAAATGCAAATCATGATACGTAACCATGAAACTCGTTCGTGGGTATTGCTTGATATGCCTATCGATTTTCAAGGTAAACGATTATGGGGCGTTCAATTGATTGGATCAGAATTATCTGATGGATTGTTCTTAGGAGGCAGAGATTTATTCACCGGAGACTACGAAGTTTATTGGATTAAACCACAACATCTTTAATATCTAGACCTTGAGCGAGAGCGAGAGGATGAAGAATGGGCGTAGGCGTCTCTTACGTCGGGATAGCTTCGTTTCCTCGAAAAAGAATTGTAAAGTATGTAGGCAAGCAAAAGCACAAACGCTAGCATCATTCCATACTTAAACACAACAGGCCAAAATCTATTGAAGATCATTAACAGGGAATTTGCGAAGTATTCTATCAGCTCGAATACATCATCGGTACCCAATTGTATAACTTCGTGTGTTGCCATTAATTTTTTTCAAAAATGAATACCGCTTACGCAGACGTTAGTACCAGCGGAGAAAATACGGGTACAATGCCATATCCACAAGCTTGGCAATCAAGTATTCGAGTTTGCGCTAAATGCAACCATATAACACCCGATGAATTGATGTTGTTGTGCCGTAAACACGGCGGAACTCATATTCACATGCAATGCTTTTGGAATTTGAAATCGTATGAAAGCAGAAGCAGCGGCAACGTACTGAAAGACGTGAAAGTGTGTCCACATATCGATTGTCACGAGTCGTTTAGAATATGTTACAATGGGTCTGATGTAGTATTCCCTGTTTCGAAGTCGCAACGCATACTGTTCATTTTAAATCCGATTATTTGGATATTTGGTGTGATTTTAACGGTTGCGTTCTGCTTGTTGCTGCCAAATTGCGACCCAGACAAATTATTACTATGCAATACAACTTCGTTAATTTTCTATGTATTTGCGTCAGTGGCATACATAATCGGTCTCCTTACACGTCCAACCGATCCAATTAATTATTTGGAAATGTCTTCCAGCAAAAGAAATTCATCGATACGAGCATTCGTAGAAATAACAATCGTAATCATTGCGTTGGGAATTGGAATTATTCCTTCGTTGTTTTACTATCAACTGTACGACATTAATTATTGGTTTGCCATATTTCTGGGGTTATTTCAAATAACCGTGTTTCCACTCGTGTGCGTTGGTTACATCAAAGCACATATTTCATTGATTCGCCGAATCAAAGCAATTGAAGTATCCACGAACGTTGTCAGTTTCGGTCCTTCTAAACAACATGTAACCTTTTTGGACCTTCCGACTGATTCTCTCACTTGAGTTTATGCGTTGCCTAAGTTGAATATTAATATAACGCTCTCGAGCAATAAAAATAGACTTGAACGATGCCTGTTAAATTTGACCCTGTAAATTTCTCCGACACAGACAAAGAGAAATTGAACGAATATTTTCAAAATCACCCAGAAATATTAACTGGAAACGCGTATTTCAAATTGGATGCAATTGCCGCTGAATCATCACATTTGCCTCCAGGGTCAGAAGCAGTAGTGAATTCTGAAACAAAAATCACACCTTCTCTTCTTCCTCATCAATTAGGAGGAATTGTTACGCTTTATGAACTTACACCCTTTTCGGAGATACAACTGTTGAACAAAGCCAAAAAAGATGGTTCTTTGAGTTCATTCTACAAGAAGCTTGGATCAGGTCCCACACACGAGCACATCGGTCTCGCGGTTTCTGGCTATCTTCCTAAGGATCGCGGACATGATGTTAAAGAATGGGCTCCAGTGCTTGGAGATCATGGCTATGTTAGTGTTTTAGCAACAAAAACAATTGCAGAAGAACCCAAGCATTATCTTTTGGTTTCCGTTCCACATCTTCCCTTTGCAAGTGACACAGTTAACAAACTTCCTATCTTATCCATCGAAAGTGTGCTTCAACACGAAGATTACCAAACCATTCGAAACGTTGCTGAGCGAAATGCAAACAAAATTGCAGAGGCATTTACCAGTGCACTTGGTCTTGAACTCCGACACCGAAAATACGATGTCTATTCAAAGACATCAAAGCAAGTCGCTGCACCTGTAGCAATCACATTTGCAGAAACCTTGAAAAAGGGGGAAACTGGAGTGCAAATTCGGGCCAACATCGGACAAGCTCAAAATATTCCTTCCAATCTAACTATCCAACCAATATCCCCACGAATTGGCGCAGTCGTTGCGTTTAAGATTGTTGATGTCCCAATTGAAATGCCCTATACAACTCTTGCGGCGCCTGCAAAAACAATTCAAGAAATTGGTGCTACATTTGTCAATGATCGAGTATTTGGTCGTCGTACAATTCAAACCGAGTTACCTATTATTTTCAAACATGACAAGCATACACAACAAAGCGCAATAGCAACAGCGGAGAAATATGCTGGTACTTTATTACATCCAATGATGGTGGTTGTTAATGAATAAATTGTTCGTCCCATGAAAATTCGTAACGTTTGATATTAAAGTTATCCAATGCAGTGCCTTCAATTTTCATGTTCCAGGGCGGTTTGGAAACAATCAATAACCAATGCAAAAACGCGTCGATGACACTTTCATGATGATAGTAACTTGGGTAATTATACAATCCAATCCAATTGAAAGTTTGTACAATAACAGGATACTTACGTTCGCGCAGTTCCACTTCTAGTTGCTTTTTCTTGTACATATCAAACAATGTTTCATAAACTAAAACAAAGCGAGCAGAAAATTGTCCGTTAATTATATTGCTAGCATATGCGTCAATTAAATGAAGCAATGCTAAATCCTTGATAACATCTCCCAATGGGTTATCTCGTACAAATTTGTTCAACGGCAAAGCAAGGTACTCTGCGATTTTTCTAACTCGATCTCTGTCACCCCATACATATGACAGTATTTTGTCGGATCTGGTATCTTTTTGCGGCTTATCCCTGGCGTATGATTGCTTAGCGCCAGGGATAATCAAATAATTTAAGCAAAACAGCATAAAAGGCGTTTGCAACTCTTCATCCTCGTCAATATCTATACACAAATCAAAAACACGCTTTCGATCAGCATCAGCGAACTTTGGCGGTGGGTTTGAATGTCTAGATACGTATTTGTGAATCAATATTTTCTGTTGCATGTCTCTTAGCGTCCAACTGAACTCTTCCATCATCTTATGCGTAAGCTCGGTTGTTTGGAAATACAGCATTGATATCCTACATTGCAATAAATCCAAGTAAACTGATATTTCACGGCTATAATGTAAGATATTCCATTTTTCACTTATAAGCCATAAATTACGCACAATTTCATCTGCACTGAACTCTAAAATAGATTTTCCTGTGCATTTTCCGCTAACCAAGAGATTGTTTTCGACAAACTCGAAGTCTTCGCATTTGACATCAATGAAATCATTCGAAATCAATCGAAGTGTTGCATGACACAATGCAATAAATACTTCAGTGTCCATCAAATAACAATTAGTTCTACCGTTTGCTGCCTCGACAACAATCTTTTCGTACATATAAGCATTATCTGACACAAACAAATTCAATAAAGCACGACGCAAATTGCATAGCTCTTCTATCGACTCAGAGATATCATCTAGCACGAACAAATCTTCGTGTATCCTTTGCATTGATTTAGCCAACAAAATCAATCCCATTGAATCATTTGGAGGCTGTAAATAGAATTCAGCATCTTTGCATTGTTCTAAGCTTCTGTACTCTGGTGTAACGTTTTTTGGATTTGTTTTTGGAGTTTCCAACAATCCAACTTTTTTGGCGAGTGCGTAAGTTGAATACGACCGTTTGCTCGGCATGTCTTTGAGTTTAGAAGAATCGAATTCTTACTCTAATAAGAAACGTTCGCTTTCCCACGACGAGGACGATAGCGGATTTGAGGAAGTATCTAATCAATCCCCCAAACGGATAAAAACAGTGCTTCTGCGAGATCCTTTTCAAAATCCCAACAAACCAGTTTGTTTGGATGTAGAAGACACAAGTCCTGATTCGGACGAACTAGAGTACGAAGATATGGATCCCGATTTCCGCAAGAATATGGAACAAACTTTAGTTTTCAAAAACCAACTTAAAACAACTATAGAGACTGAAAAAACTTATAATATGTTTCGGTTGGCTGAACAGAATCTACGAGCTGGAAAAGTAGCGGACGATGATGAAAAACTCGATCCTGTTATTGGTAAAGACAAAAAGATTTTAAAATACAAAGCTGCTGATCATGCGTTGAACGAGCATTTGGTAGAGGACGATGTGAATGGTTTACTCTTTCTACCCTGTAAACCTCCTATCACAAGCAATGTAGACAGTGTACTTGGGGATCCTCTCCCAGCAGGCACGTTCTGTTTTGGTTGCTCGTATGGAATTGGATTCCCGCATTTAAATGGAACACTAGTTGAGAATCTGGAAAAATTCATGCGAGAGGTTATTCCAAATAGTGATCCCATTCAAGCTGCTATTAAGATTTCTGTTTACTACGAAAAGTATGTTCGTGCTGTTGCCAACAAAAATCTGGAACCCTCTGATAAACCGCTATCTGAATGGCTACCTCGGCAAGTGTTTGATCATATTCGTACACACACCTATGAAGCATCCATTTGGACTTTCAATAAAATCAGAGATCTAGAAGAGCATGCCGAAGTGATAAGAGAATGTGGATTGTATGTATTTGATTCTTCTATTCTATCATCCGGAAGACAACCAACCCGACGCGACATTCGTGTGAATGCGAAATATCACAAAATGTTGATGGAAACCACCAAACTTCAAATGGATTTAATGAAACGCAACATAACTAAGCAATTCGGTCACAATGACAAAATAACAATTGCTTCTTCAGTTGGACAGCTCATTGGTCCGAAACAAAACATCCTAAAACAAACACAGTTAACCGGCTTGCATTTTGGCAAAAAAGTTGACTAGGCTAAACTTTTTACTACCCCACGCGACAGCGCATCTGCTTTTGTGTTAAGTTCTCTAGGAATCCAATAAATATTGATGGTGTGATTATCTTCACGTAATTTCTCGATCAAGTTCAGCGTCGGTACAATGATATCCAAATGCTTCGGTTCTTTGCCGGATTTAGTAACCCAAGTTTCTTGTTCGTTTGTTAGGTTGAGCACATTATGCTCTCTTCGCTTTCTTTCCCATGTCTTCGGAAAAACAGTCAATGTGTTAACCGACCAATTACTATCGGTGAACAAAGTTAATCCAGAGTGATGTTTGTTGCAATTGGCTTCACAGCTGTCAGTGCAGTAATTTTGGTAGTTATCTTCGTAATATTTCAACGCTTTTGCTACAGCGTACAATTCTGCTCGTTGATTGGTCATTGCATTAAAATCGAGTCGTTCGTGATCATTCAACCCAAATGTTTCTGAATAAATTCCAGCTCCTGCAAATTTGATTTCTCTAAGAAATGCTGCATCAGTGTACATAATTGCATGTTTTTGTTCAGTTGCCACTTTAAGTTGTTCAGGGTACTCAGTCCTGCTGGGTTTGGGGCGTTTGGTCTCGTTGACGATTCCAGACTTTGAAATATACTCGCCGCCCCATACATCAGCTTCTTGTTGGCTTTCAAACCCTTTGAATCGAACACCTTTGATTTTGTTGGTCATTCGAAAGCAGTCTTCCCATGTGGTCACAATGGTTTTTTGACCGTTTTTAATCACGGCATAACACGCGTACTTTGGCATCAGTTGATTTATAAAAAAATAATGTCGCGTCAATTGAAATTAGAACAATTGCGCCCGCGTCGCAGTGTTTCTATTGGTCTCATAAAACGCGCACCGGACACATGGATTGTTGTAAAACCGAAAACCACTCCGAATTGTCTGGCAATTAGATTGGATGAAAGCATTTATTTGTCTACTAGAGCTCATGTGTTCCGTTTGGCAATCAACGAGAAATATGCACAAATTCAATGCGATTTGAAGGCAACTTTCATCAAACAAAAATCAGCGTTAGAATATTTGTATCATGGTAAAATTAAATGCTCTCCGCCTTGTCGGCATACTGATCGCGAATGTAAACAACGCTGTGTCCCTGTCAAAAATAACTCTGAATTATGGGAGTATGCGTATTTTGTCATATATCACAAAAAACTAACATTCCGTCCTTACACTGACATTGGCGGTATCAAGCATTGTAATGTAGCAACATAAATCAGTTTATTTTTTCTTCGTCGTTGAGATCTCGTTTTTGGCGTTTTGGAGGTTGTTCATCAGCAACGATGCGCTCTCGTCTTAAATTCTCCTCGAGTTGTTTCCGCGAGCTATCGGACATCTCAGCTTTCAAACTCCTAGCCAATCCCAAACTAGATAACATTAAATCGGAATATGTGTCGTGATCAATCACCGAAGTTTGTAAAGCCAAGAGCAGTGATTGTTCAGATGCTGCCGTATTTTCATCAAAATGAACGCTAACCAAAATGATTTCCTTGAGTTTGTTGATGTATTTTTGCTTTAAAATGTGATGATTCGCTATTTTTTCTTCATCTCCTGTTTCCGATTTGATTGCTTGCTCAGCTGCGGTTTCCACAATCGCCAAAATAGAATCATAATGTACATCTAAACATATTCGTTCTATGACAGTACTTAACCACTTGTGCAGTTTGTTATTACGGATACTCATTATTTTTTTGCTGAGCATAATATCCGATGAAAATCGCCCTTTGTGTGGAAAAATAAATTCAAGTGGTACACCCAGCATCACTGCAATTTGGGATTTGAATATTTCTTCTAGTTCACTGAATTCTGATAGTGTTTCCGCTTTCGGCGCGTTTGTATCCAAGTGAATATCCTCTGCTAGAAGCTTCTCTGGCATCATTGGATGCATTTTTGCTGATTCTATGTAGTCATCAATGTAGTCTTTGTTAGAATCTGATATCTTCCCCATTTGGTTTGATATTCCATCTAGTTTCCCGGCTAAGTTATGTATCCTACGAATCGCTTTGGTGCTGTTTGTTTTGAGTTGTGCTCGTGCCAAATACGACGCTTGTTCTTCGTCCGTTGTGAATCCATACAATGTACTATCTGATCCATCGGGTGGAGCAGCTTGACGCGCAAGACTTCCTTGGCCCATGATAGGTTTTTCGTGAGAAGGTAACGGAAATGCTTTCGATTCATTTCGGTAGATAAAAGGAGGAAATGCCTTTTTAAATCCCACAATCTCCATGTTTGCCATTAATGCATCGTATTGGTAAACCGTGCGAATACATCGCATCAACGGTGAATTAGGTGAACCAGACAACGGTTCGGGTTCTTCACGAATGAACACACGAGAATGAGGTATTTCTTCTAGTGAACTATCAGAATTTCCTTTCGTTTGAAAAGCGAACCATTTACGCTGTCCGTTCTTCTTTTGCGTGTACCTCAGAGTGTACAAATGTGGATGTATCACTTCAATTTCCACATCCGCAGACGTGACTTCTCGTCCGACATGTTTGCCCAAACGATAACGGATAACCGCAAACCCAAAAATCAGTACATGTTTCAACAACAAATCAACCTGTGAATCCAATTGTTTTGTTAGAATTTGATTCAATTGATTATCAGATTTTGCTGCGCGTTTGGAAGGGGACTTGGATTTTTGACTGTCATCGCGAAGTTCGAATTCAATATGCCATGCACTAGTTGATGCCCAAGTAGCTGCCACATCTAAAGTACTTGAAACCACTGGTGATTTTCTTGCTATTTCCCAAAGCTGTAAAACCAACGTCGTATCAACACCATTCAGAGGTTGTTTTTTGCTAGTTGTCTGAACAAAAGGTCCCAGAGTGAGCATTTCACTTTATGTTTAATCGACTTAACTAACTCATTAATACTACTAATAGATTGTAATGTGGTTCGATTGTACTTTAATACTACAAAATTTGTGTTAACATCGAAGTACTTTGGGCTTTGATACTACTGAGTGGTATCATTGTGGCTGCAATCATCAACCTAAACATACGCAAGCACTCGTCGCAAATATACAAATAGCGTATCCGATTCTCAAATACATCGTCCATCATCAAGTATGGGCTAGCACCATGTTTGCATTTAGATCGCTGTTTAGGATTTTGAAACGCTGGGCACCCCGACTGCAAACAAGAATTGAACGATGGACGATTTGGAATAACAGAAGCGCATGACATGCATAAAACTTCTGTTAAATGCGCCTTTTCGTAGTTTGATTTCGGTAAACATGCACCGCATGTGTAACCGTTGGCTCCCCAACCAGAAAAGGAGTAACCACATACCAACCCACAGCAAGGAGCAATAAAATAAGGTGGCTTCGACACTTCGAGCATTGTTGCTTTGTTGATTGGCGTAATACGAAGCTTACTGTTTCCTTTTGTTTTATCAAATTCAAGCTTTTGTGCTTTCTTTTTCTTTTCTTTTGGATTTTTAGTGATGTTTGCTTGTAAAAGAATTCCAAGTAAATTAACACTCAATGTCGTACTTCTTAGACAGTATGGGATACGCCCTTCCATTTGCCGTTGATGGACAACTCTTAACATGGAAATGTCACTGTTATGTTTAACTGTGCGAATCTTGACAAAGTCGTGTTCGATATCCTGGGGAATTATTCCATTTAAAATTTCCCATTGCCTTTGTTCGCGACGTCTGGCGTGCGGGTTGTTTCGTTTTTTGGTCTTCCCTTGAATTGCACCACATAATATTTCACCGGTTACGGGATCGTGTAAAATCGATTGATTTCCCAATGTTGTATGATATTTAACAACTCCTGTTTCTGACACTGTTTTCTTTTGAAATTGTTTGGTCGGTGGAAACTTATTGCATCGGTTACAGCACAAAGAAAACTCGACAGTCACTAACCCAGTCGGAATATCTTCGTCGCATTTGCAACCAGCTATTCTTTGCAATGAATTTGTTTGCTTGTTCAACAAATCAGTATTCAGTATCATCAACGGGGTGTATTTTGAATACAAGTTCAGATATTCAAAAAAATACCCCACTATGTTATATTGATCAACAGGTAAACTTCGATACAGTTTGATTGACGAAAGTGAAGGTACTGTATCATTGGATTGAATATCATCTAACTCCGATAGCAAATTGATTGTAGCATTCGTCATTCCTGTTAACTGTAAATCTTCTGCAAAGAGAATTCCTCGTGGATTGAGTTTTTTAACTATTGCTTCAATCAAGTGTTGCTGCTGTTGGTTGAGTTGCTCTTTGGCAGAGAACATTTTCTTTTCTATGTAGCGCTGTTCGTCAGCTGCCTTGATAATATTGCAGATAATTTCAATAAACGAATGCTTTTTCTTTGAGAATATTTTTTCAGTGTACTTCAATGAAATTCTTTGCGTTATCTTGTAAAGCCTTCGTAAATCAAGTGTTCGCTCCTCATTCAACACGGTTCGTACCAATTCCATGTGTGCAACTGACCGGTGGAAGATATTTGTTCGGTAAACTTGCTCTAATAACTCTAACAATGGGCTACATGAGCGACTGTGGCGATAAATAGCTTCCATAATTGAACTATTGACAAGTGTATCTGCGCGGATTTTGTCATCACCGTGCTTTTCATATGTATTGAACAATGTTTGAATTACACTTCGAACATCGGCTCGATCTGTGTTACGGAAAATTGCATCTAATTGTCTGGAGCATTTAAAAGAAGGACTAACAGTACAATGACTCCACAATCCTTTCCATGATAATTCCAACACAGTTAACACATAGTTTTGATATGGGGTGGTTTCAGTTGGTGATGGATTCCGAACAAAGATATCATTCACCTTGAAAAACGCAGCACATTTCAAATTAGCCCGGTGTTTAAACAATTGTTGAAATAAGAATGGTTCTTTGGTGTTTTCTTCATTATCGAAGAAATTCAAATATAGCATTGAACTTCCGATGTTTGGTAGAATGCCTTCGTGTATTTCTCGTGTGGGAACAGGCCATACTGCATGCAATAGCGACATTGCTGGCTGTGTTTGACTCTTGTAAAGACGGGTTGATAATTTGCTAGGCAACGCAGCAGTTTCTGTCAAATATTTGTCGTCTCTCACCGGAAACAATGGGCCTCTCTCACAAACAACAGTAATTAACGCAAAGTGAGAATTTCGGAGTAAAATCAACATGTTTCGATGTTGTGTGCGCAGAGGGGACTCCAAAAAATAGATCTCCTGTAACACATGCACACGGACCAAACATGTCAGCAAATAAATATTGTTCATCCAATGTGATCCATTCACGCCCGCGGGGGTGGTAGAAAACCCATCGTCCATCAGATGATCGAAATTATCCACACCGAGCATTTTGAACAAACGGTGAGCAGATTGATCCCATAGTAAAATATCTTTCACCCATGCAATCACTTGATCAAAAGGGAGTAAGATTTGCTTCAGGTAGGTCAAAAATGAACAATAGCGTTCGTTTTCTATTCTAAGTAAAAACACCACTTCCAAGAACGCATTTCGCATATTATCAACCAACACATTGGCCTGTTTTGCCAAAGAGGATCTCCTCAGTGTTTCTGCTAAATTATTTTCCGCTGATTGTGTACCGACAGGCGAAAACATTGAAAGACTGTTGGTTGGCCATTTAACAAACGTAAATCGTCTCATTTGTCGATAAAACTTCTGAAAATGTGACGTCGCTGCAGTATAACCACCAACACGAGCACCACGGATGTCTTCGAACAAATGATCAAATGTAATAGCTTCTTTTATCGTTGATTCGGAGTGTGGAATGCTCACTGGCCGAGAGTACAACTCTCGTAGGATTTGATCTGGACTCGGGCGCTTGATTGAGTGGACTTCATATTCCAAATATTCATAATCGTCAATTCTGCAATCCACTTTAGTTATTCTTGGGCAAATAGAAAAGAAGGTGGATACGTTGGTTTGAAGCTCTGGGAACCAAACGGGTTGCTGCAATGCTTCATCAGAAAGATTTTTTGTTGTGTTGAAATACGCTGTCATTTTGTCGTATGATTTGAGTTGTAATCGTAGCTTCTTAGTTATTGATTGAGGAATTTTAGTGGAAGTTTCCAACAGAAATTTCAAATGATTCACAATCATCAAAAACGTGTAGTAAATGCGATGTGTGCTTCGCTCGGGTGCATTGGTTGCCATGTGCATGCATACGTATTTCCACGGGAAGTATTTGTCGAGGGGATGTTCACTGCTTAAATCAATGGTATAATTTGATCTGATCATATCATTGATATTCTGTTGACTCAATAGAGGACATGGA
>Ga0105103_10000660_pt1 | contig 19453 bp, 33 predicted proteins | sample PPLLaktember2015_2_FD_79107 | JGI IMG/M metagenome (GOLD analysis project Ga0105103, IMG submission 79107) | Freshwater sediment microbial communities from Prairie Pothole Lake near Jamestown, North Dakota, USA - PPLs Lake P7 Core (6) Depth... | ecosystem: Environmental > Aquatic > Freshwater >...
AATCCATATACTGAGGGGTTTGTTATTGGTAGAAACTCTAAAGCTATAGCACAACTGCTGATTATACCCTGCCTTATACCGGATATACAGGTGGTTAGACTGGATGAGATGCATAAGCAATCATCTAATAGAGGTGCTGATGGTGGCATAGTGAGGCAGACAATACCTCATACTGGTGGTACAGCTCCAGCTATGAAAGAACCTTTACCAGTTGCAGTACTTGATGATAAAAGTTATCCCTATGTTGTGGATGATTTAAACTTTGATTCTGCTAGAGAAGATAGAATATTTGGGAGAGACTGATGTTATTAATGGGATTAATTATTTTCTTTATAAGTTTTTATGGGCTATACTATCAAAAATTGCCCACTAAATTTACAGATACTATGTATATGTGTGGCATTGCTTTATCAATAGCACTCTTATTAATTTGGTTATTAGATTTAATATTACAACAAGGAGCAGTATAATGGATGAGGAAAAAAACAAGTTAGATTGGGATGAGTATTATCAGAAACTAGACCCTATGGGGAAACAGTTTATAGATTTAATACATAATCTGAATGAAATCAATAAAGCATTGATTGGGTATGTTTTGGAGAGAGGTCAGTTGTATGGGGCAATGCTTCATTTTATGGAACAACAGGGTGTGGATAGCTTTGAATTATCCTTAGAAGATTTAAAATCTTCAAGAAAAGATATGCTATTCTTTTTACCTAGAGATGATGGTACTGGAGTAGTTGTAATTAAGAGACAGCATGAGTACAGTGACTTACAAGAACCAATAGAGGATGCGAGTGGGGACAGTACAGTATAAACATCAGCCAGCAATAGATAAAACAAAAGGTTTAATACCTTTAGCTGGGAATTCATACATCTATACTGTAACCAAATTATTATGGCCGCCAGATGTGGAAAAATTTTTGGACACACAGTTGGCCGGTTTAAGCCTACATGTGTGTTGTGGTAAATCAAAATTAGGAGATGTAAGGCTAGACCTTTATGAACCTTACATCAATGTAAAGGCAGATATGACAAGGCTACCATTTAGTAATGGGTCATTTGATACGGTGCTGATAGACCCTCCGTACAATTCGCACTTTCAAATAATGCATGATATGTTAGCAGAATTATGTAGAGTGTCTAGGCATAGGATTATTTTTCAGCACTGGTTTAGCCCAGTTAATAAGGATGGTTACTATAAAAAGAACCATAAGTTTATTTTAACTGGACTTTATAACTGGATGCCCAAGACTTATTTTGGAAGAATGCAAATCATTTCTGTATTTGATAGGGAATAAAATGGGAAAGATATCTGCGAAAGATGTAAACATTACTTATTGTAGAGAGGGGGTAGAATATAATTTCACTTGTTCTGAATGTAAAAGAAAAGTGTTTATAGCAGAGTGGGAAAGGCAAAAAAAATGTAAGTGTGGAGTAGTGTATAAAGTAAAAAAGACACTAGAAATAGTAGGAGTATAAATGAATTTACTTGGGTACTTAGCAATAACCGCCCTAATTGTACTAGTGATTTGGATTGTACATGATATAATTATCCTATACAAAATTGTACAGGATGAGAAAAGACAAAAAATAAAACAAGAGAGGGAAGACAACGATGCTGACAGAGAAAGCAGAGAAGATATTTAAATTAAAATATGCCCAACCCGGAGAGGATTGGGCCAAAGCTTGCTGGAGGGTTGCTAGTCATATAGCTAGTGTGGAACCAGATAAAGAAAAGTATGAAAAGATTTTCTTTGAGATGATTTATAACTTGGCATTTTTACCTGGTGGTAGAGTCTTAGCTAATGCTGGAACTGGAATTAAAAATTTATTAAATTGTTTTGTACTACCAGTAGAAGATTCTAGAGTATCTATATATGACACTCTTAAAAATGCGGCAGAAGTATTTGCTCATGGTGGTGGGGTAGGGTATAACTTCTCTAATGTAAGAGAAGAGGGTGCTACTATTTATAGTACAGGTGGTAAGGCTAGCGGGCCGATTTCTTTTATGTCTTTATTCGATCAGACAGGAGAAGTTATTCAGCAAGCTTCTAGAAGAGGTGCTCAATTAGGTTGCTTGGATGTAGATCACCCAGATATTTTAAAGTTTATTAATTTTAAATCCACACCTAATCATAAGAATGCAAGATTACTGGAAGAGTACAAAAGAAATTTAGAAATGAATGGCTTAGATAAGAAAGGAACAAAGTACTTTAAGGTCTTGGAAAAAACTTTACAAGATGACCAGCTATCTCATTTTAATATTTCAGTTATGGTAACTGATGACTTTATGACTAGAGCCATAGAGAATACAGATTATGATTTAATTTCTAGATATGATGGTAGTGTTGTTAAGACTTTAAAATCCAAGGATGTTCTAGAGTTAATGGCTAAGATGACTTGGGAAAGTGGAGACCCCGGAATTTTATTCTATGATAGAACTAATCTAGATAATATGGTTCCTTACTTGGGAGATTTAAGATCAACCAATCCATGCGGAGAAGTTCCTTTACTTCCTTATGAACCCTGCTGTTTAGGTTCTATCAATTTACATTCAGTTTATGTTGAAGAAGGTAACAGAGTAGATTTTGAAAAGCTAGAATTTCTAGTTAGAAATGCTGTCAGATTTTTAGATGATGTACAAGAAGTAACAGAGCTACCCATACCAGAAATAAATAAGTGGTCTAAAGGTTTAAGAAGATTGGGTTTGGGAGTTATGGGTTGGGCTGATTTGTTAGCTGAGTTGGGATTGCCATATGATTCTGAAGACGCCAAAAATTTTGGAAAATTTATTTCTTGGTTTATATCATTTTTTGGATGGCTCGAATCTATAAACCTAGCGGAGGAGAGAGGGACATTTCCGTTCTATGATGCTGATAAGGTTGACTTATATGTTGTAGAAAAATCCTTGAACAGTGAGTTCAATCCTCATAAATTTAATATGGATGATGTGAGAAAACATGGCGTTAGAAATGTTGCTATAACTTCCATTGCCCCCACTGGAACTATAGCACTATTAGCTGGAGTTAATTCTGGTATTGAACCATTCTTTGCTCTAGCCTATAAGAGAAATCTTACCAACGGAATTGGTAATACTGCTACTGATTTTGTTATTGAAGTTAATCCTATACTTAAAAAGAAATTAATTAAGTATGAAATTCCAGAAGAAGAAATTTTAAATGATGTGTATAATTCTGGAAGTCTTTTAGAGCTGGAAAAAATTCCGGAAAAACTAAAAGCCCAGTTAAGGACTTCTCATGAGATATCTCCTGAAAATCATGTAGACATGCAAGCCGCATGGCAGACATACGTCGATAACTCCATAAGCAAGACAGTCAATATGCCGGAGGAGTCTACGGTAAAAGATATAGAAGATATCTTTATTTACATGTGGAATAATAATTTAAAAGGTGGGACTGTATACAGAAATAATTCTAAAACATTCCAGATATTGAATGTAGGAATTGATAAATAAAAAGTCAATTTTGGAAATTGACAAAAAAAATCCCCGCCTTTCGGCGGGGAAGTTTTTATTTACCAATTCACTACTATGATATAATTACCCTCTGGAATTATATCCTTTTCACACAGATAACAGAGAATATCAAATAAATTAAATCCAACATATTCTCCATTAATAACTAACTCATCTACCGCATCTTTATAATATTTTTCATTCTTTCCTACTCTTTCTGCCTTATAACAGCAGTTGTCATTCCATTCAAAACATGGTATGCTTTCAAACGAACCGTTACTTTTTAATAAATCTTTATTTATTAAATCATCCAATTCTGTAAAATCTAGCACATGAAAAAATTCTTGCCTCATGTTATAATTCCTCCAGTAATTTAAATGCATGATTTACAATATGGGTTATTCCATAAAGAGATAGAGTTTGCTCATTTGCTGGTAGGCTTCTATACTCAAAACCTCCATGATATTTTTTCTCATAAAATCCCGGTTGTCTGTATTTTAGTTTTCTTGTTTCATGATCTCCAAAAATAAGTTGATCTAATAAAATATCCATTTCTTGTACGATATGATTAATTACAGGATTTGTAATTCTATTTGCATAAGCTTTTACAGAAAGTTTTTTCTGCTGTTCCCTGGCTAACTCTGCTCTTCTATATAAATCTACAGTTGTACTTACCCCAGTATCTCCCAAAGTTATTGGTAATTTTACTGGATGATATTCATATAGAGATTCCCATTTATAATCTTCTACTGTTTCAGAAGAAGAAAAATGTACATGAAGTCCAGCAGAAATTTTTCTCCCAACAACTTTTCCATCCTCAATTACATCATCAGACAGAGTTAAAAGATCAGTTCCATAAATGTTTTGTGATTGAGTTATTTCCTTACTTCCCATTCTTCTTAAAACTTTAGCATTTAATTCTGGACTTATTATATAATATCCAGATGCTGCCCAAGATAAAATTTTCTCATGTAGGCTATTTTCAAATTTAGTGAAAGTTTTAATAAAATTAGCTACAGTTTCTTCTGGAGTTTCTCCAGGGTTTGCTCTTATTTCTGCCAATAAAATATACTCATCAGTATCAAATCCAAAATCAACTGGAAAAACTAACTCTCTATTAACATCAGCTAAGATAAACTCAGCTTCTAAACCTACCATATTTTTAATTGTCATTTTACATCTCCTCAATTTTTCTAATATCTGATGATGTTATATAACTAAATACTCCCCTCGCACTTTTTAAAAATATTACATCGTATGATGATTTGTGTGGAGTATTTACTTTTTCTTTTTCAACTTCAGTAGTTAGTCTAAGGAATGGTTTATAATATGTAGTATAAGTTACTGTACCAAATCCAATTATTATTTTAGGAGCCTTTCTTCCATCATAAAAATAAGCTAAGTCTCCTATTTTAGGATTAAACTCATAACTTGCATTGTACGATTTCCACCTCTTTTGAGTTTTTCCAAAAGTTGTTTTTTCTTTATCAATATCATATAAAATAAAAGTATCATTTGAATAATTTCCAGTTTTAGTAATGGCTATTGGAAATCCAGTACTACGCACTCTCTTATTATTTTCTATAAGAGTTAATGATGTAAACTTTCCACAAATTAAATAAAGATGTTCTAGAGCGACATTCTTATCTTCAAATTCTTGAGGTAGAAAGCTTCTATGTGTATTATCATATATGTAAAACACTCACTAGCCTCCTTGTGAACTAGAGTTTTTATCGTCGGTTAAAATATTTACAGTATCAGTATCCCAATCATTCGGCCCAGACATTTTATTTATTCTCCTATAGTAGAAAAATAGCCATTAATATTATATATAGTAGCATAGTCTATAGATATATATTTCCAAGAAAATATTTTATATGTATATCTATCTAAAGTAAGACAAGGTTCTACGTTTCCCATTTTATCCAATGATTTAATTACAGTACCTTTCCAAGCAAAATATCCATACATTCCGTCCTTAAAAGTATTAATAACAATAAAACAAGTGTCTTTATTAGAGGATAGTTCTTTGAAAATAATATCATATAACTTTTTAGATATATTGCGTTTCATTTATTCTCCTATTATAAAAATTGGAATTCCAAACATTATAGAAACAAGTGATATGAAATATGCAAATTCAAAATTTGCATCTGATAAAACCGTATCTGCTACAGATACAACTAATATCCAGAAGGCGAACGTTATAATTACTAAGCCAAACTTGGCAGTTCTTTTCATTTATTCCATATCTCCGCTTGAGAAGTAATAAAAGAGCCCAATACAATAATTGCAGAAACTAAAGCTGCAATTAAACCAATGATTAATTCTTTAGGGAAAATCTTCCTCACCATATACTCCACTATCTAAGTCTCTATTAAAGGCATCTAAGGATTTATTAAAATATTCAAAATATTCTGGCAAAATTTTATCTCCTATATCTTTACTGTATGGGTCTTGAAACCAATCTATCCAATCAATAAGTACATCTAGTATTTCCCTATCGACTCTGTTATAAAAAGTAGGATTTTTAATATCTAACATCCTACCTTTTATTATTGAAGCACTTTTCTTCAATCTTTCTATCTTAACTTCTTTACTAAGAGCCATTATTTCCTCTTTTCTTTTTAGGTCTGCTTAATAGAATAGGTTTTTCATCAAACCCCACTTTAAAAACTTCATCATTTACCTTTATAAACTCTCCTGGTTTTACTCCTCTCCTCTTTAATAAAAATTCATGCCAGGCATCTAAGAAATGCGGTGCTGATATCTCTAAATTATTTATTTTGAATAGAGGCATATCCTACTCCGCTAAAAAATCCTATTAAAAATAGAATTAAGAGAAATAAAAAATCTAATGGTGACATTTTAATTCATACTTTCAATAAATAGAAGAATAAAGGCAGTAACTCCGCCTCCAGCAAAAAATATTAGAATACAGAATAACCAAATAGGAATTGTAATCATTTTATTTATCCTTTTTACTTTCTACAGGTCTTTCTCCTTTTTTAATTACTCCACAAACAGTACATCTATAACCACCACTTTTATTATTAGCCGATCTTGCCCAATTATGAACTCTCATATTTTTTCCATGTAATTCATCTTGTGCTTTGTGTGTGCAAGTGCAAGGTAAAATCATTTTTTATTTTCCTCTTGACATAGTTTGTACTGATTTAATTTTAAATGGATTAGTAGCTACATAATCCCAAACAGCTTTTACAATCGCTCTATCTCTATCTATCATATTTTTATATTTGATATTAATTTCTAGAGTTACCTCTTCTTCCACTTTAGTATTAGGGAAGTCTATATATTTTATTACTATTTTTTCTTTTATCATATTAACCTGCTTTTATAATTCTCCACAAGATAAACTTCTTTCACATCTGGAAAGTTATTTCTAATAAATCTTCCCAATTTTAAATTAGACATATTAGAAAACAATTTGAAATTATGATGCTCAGAGTCGTATTTTAAAATACTTGGATAGTAATCAGTAGATACTGAGCCAAAATCATTTTCTATCCAAACTAAAGAATGATCTTGTAGAATTAAAATCATTGTTTTTCCATTGATTTTATCTTCTATTGTAGGCGTATATACAGGAACTTTTGTACCTAAGAATTTTTCCATTCCACTATCAAAATCAAACATTTATTAATCCTCCTTTCTTATAAGATTCCAATTATTATTTATACATCAATAATTAATTCAGAAATTAATTATTCAAATTTAAATAATAATCTGGGGGAGGATTTCTCCTCCCCCTATTCAGTTGTAAATTAATTTACTCCATACTTTTCAAGAAACTTTTCCCAGATTGCAGTTCGTTGTTCTTTTGTAAAGCCCGCCGTTTGTAGTGCATTTTCCAGAGCATGTTTTCTACCAGCCTTTTTATTAAATACATCCCCGCACTTTTTATTTACTTTTGCCATAGCCATAGTAAAAGGCTGTTTGTCAAGACTTAGAAAACAAATTGTCCGCCGTTGTCTTTGGATAGGTTCATGTTTATCAGGAAAAGCAAATAAAACTCTTACATCAGCATTAACATCGCAAGGGAGTTCAATTGTAGTATGAAACATTTTAATTTATCCTTTTATTTAGATACCTAAAGTTTTATAATAAGCTCTTTTTTTATTCCACTCTTTTAGAGTGGTAGGAATTATATAAGTTGGGCTTATTTTAAATGTACTTCCCCTATATCCTGGGGATTTTATTTGATCCTCAACTTGTACCATAATTCCATCATCCAATCTTCCAACAATTTTTAGCAGGGAATATTCATTTGTCACTCCATATATTTTCCAACTATCCTTCTTTCCAGTATAGAAATTTTTATCCTTTTTAATGGGCTTAGCATTTTTCTTGATAAATTCTTTTGCATCATTATCAGTAATATTTAACAGTTCAACACCATCTAAAAATGATGATATGGATAAAGTCATTGTCATATTATTACCTAAAGAATTAAATAATATGACCCATGCCCTTCCTCCATTTTCCAACTTATCAATTTTTCCTAAGCCTATAAGATCAGTACCAAGTGCAAAAAATTTATTAGGAATTTTATCTAAGTCAAACGAGAAATATTTCCCTTCCAATTCTTTTAATCTTTTACTTTTTAAATTAGTAATGATAGCTGTTTGTTTTATTCTTGAGTCTCCATAAACTTCTGAACCTATATATTTAATAGCTGTTTTATCATCTAATAAAGTAAAATCCTCCAGAGTAACCTTAATTTCTGTAAGACTTCTATAGACCATATCGAGATAGTTACCACTTATTTTTGGTTTCCAATCAATTATTCTATTTGCTAGATTTAAAGTAAATTCTACATAATTTTCTCCCGGATCGTTGTCTAACAAAGATATGTAATAAAGTTCTGGAATAGATAACATTCTGAAAAAATGATGTATGGTATAACATATTCTAGAAATACCCGTAGCATCCTTTGAGTAATTTTCTCTATTTACTCTTAGTAAAAAGATGGGTTTCTTAAGAGGAGTTAAATCTTTATAGTCATGAGGGTCTAATTCTTTTGGCATATCTATCCTATAAGAATTTTCTCCCATATAGTCTTTTACATAGTATATCCTGTCATATTCATCAATGATCTCAACCTTTAAATTTTGAAAGTAAGAATTAAATTCATCTACAATTTTATTATACCAAACTGGAAGAGCTGGAAAACAAAAATAAAATTCTCCAGTATCTTTAAAACTTCCCCAGAAATAATCAAAACACCTTGTTGTATGAGATGTACTAGAAGATAAATTATGGGCTATCTCTAAATTTGACCTCGCTGTTCTTTTTAAAAGTTCTATATTTTCTGCACTATTATTGAAAGAATATAATGTTCCTTGACCAATATTAAATCTAGTTCTAGTAACATATTTATACCAAGCATCAAAATCTAACATTTTTCCTCTAATTATTATCTAAGTCTGTTTGTTGCTCAGGGGGAACAGCTTCATGACGAAATATATCTATATCACTTAAAGTATTCCAAGTGGTTGTTGGAGAAAAAGAATATGGATTTTTCTTTGCTCTGCCACTTCTAGAAATATTAGGCATAGATGTTGGAATATTTCTACCAAAAGATTCCATAATTTCTCTTTCTAAATCTTGCCTACTTCTAACCCATCTATTTATATTCTCAAAAAATCTGATACTTTTCTTCTCCTCAAAAAATTCAGGATGGAATTGTGTAGTTATTATATCAGGATGTTCACAAGATTCCACAATATTTTCATAGGTAGAAGTTATTGTAAGTCTACATCCTCCAGGTTCAAATCCCTGATGATGCATACTATTTACTTCTTCTCCTTGTAAAATATATTTTATTAAAGAAAGTTCTGAATGATAATTTAAGGAATGACGCCCCTCATGAGATTTTTTAAATTTGGTATAAATGTCTTGAACTAATTTAGTACCCATGTATGCATTAATTAATTGATGTCCTCTGCAAACTCCAAGAACTTTTACTTTTTTTGTTAAAGCCCTATCTAAAATAGTAAGTTCTATTTTATCTCTTTCTTCATTATATCCGTAGACGTCTTGTGTATTTCCTCCATAAATTGCTGGATTAATATCCTCACCTCCAGAAAAAATAATTAAATCGAAATCAGTAACATTATTTTTGGAAAGTTTCATTACATCTAATTCTGGATAAACTTCTTTAAATGCTCCATAGAACGCTGGATATGCCAAAGCTACTCTCATTGATTTATCTCCTCTAAAATTTTTCTAGCCAGATTTTGATCTGCCGTTGTAATTGCTTTAATAGTACTATCCAAATAACTTCTTATAATATCCACTCTTTCTGTTTCCAAAAAATGAACAGCCAATTCTGCCATTCTAAACATTTCTTGATATCCAGAAAGAGGAAAACTTAGCCAAGAATTTGATGGAGTTCTATACTCTAGTCCAGAATCTCCATTTTTATATTTTTGTATTCTATATCTACCAGGTCTTCCATAAGTTAACGCCCTTTGTTTTTCTAAATCAGGATAAAGAGAGTTAGCAATAAAATAATTTCCCATACAAATAGCCATTAATTTTATTGCTGGAATATAATGCTCAAAAAATTTACTTCCAGAAGTGTGAAAATGTCCTCCAGCATATCTATATTTATGAGAAGTTACATCTTGAGTTTCACAAACATAATCAGAAATTATTGCATCATTATCTTTATCACATCCAAAAATAAATCCCTGATAAATTCTTTCATTATTTAGTAAGGGAATATATCTATCAGGATTTATTCCTACCACAGGTTTCTTATATAATTGTAAAGTACCATCTAGATTTTTTATTTTACTTTCTAAATAATCTAGACTAGAATTTACAATGTCATACATTTCTACAGCAGTATCCAAAGGTTTTAAAATTGTTAATTCAAAAGCCACTCCGTCCATCATCCAAGAAAAATTTTTCTCAAGATTAATATGATAAATAGGGTGTTTTAAGTCATCAATTACTGGCTTTAATCCACATTCCATTTCTAAAAGTGCTGGAGAAATGGCAAGATTATCCTTATCCACACAGAAAAATTCTGGGTCAATTCCAAATTTTAAAGTCATTTTTAATTTACCTTCTTAAAGAAACTTTTGAAAAGATAGATGAAACTTTTGTAAATTTACTTCCCACTTCGAAACCTACTCCTTCCATTTCCTTCATACAAATTGGACAAAAAATTCCAGAACTCCCATCTAATTTAAATAAAGTATCCAAAGGATGGACTTTTCCACAATTTCCACACCTACCTCTTATTTGAGAAACCTCTACCGTTTTATGACAAGTTTGACAAATAAAAGAACTAGGAATAATGTTTTTATCTTCTGTTATAGATATGTCTCCAGTACCTATTCTTAGAGAACTTCTTCCCAGAGAAAAAGAACTAGAAAAAGAAATAATTCCTGACAAATCCAAAATTAAATTTCCATTATCAGCAGCATGTACAAAATACATTTTAAATCTCCCTGTCACATTAATATTTGAGTTTCTGAACTATCAAAACTATGATCGGTTAAGATACTTATTTTTTCATAGTCGAACATTCTTTTTAAACGGCTAAGATTTTTTTCATAATTGTCTCCCTGTCCTATATCTTTATTTTTTGTGCAGAATATTATCCATCCAGATTTAAGCAGATTACATTCATAATAATCTGATTTTAGTGATGGATAGTCTATTATAAAATGTTGTACTCCATCATTAATTAAAAAGGTTATAAATTGATTTTTACTTTCTCTCATAACTGCAAGTTCTGATAAATTAACAGACTCTCCCCTAGAAAAAAGTGGTAAATTTAGGGGTTTGTTTACAAGAATTTTTTCTGTATCATCCTCTACTATCTTTGACTCATCTATTATTAGAGGAGCTGTTACTAATTCTCCATAAAATTTTTCTACAAATACATCATATGTACCTTCAGGAAATTCAAGTTCTGCCGATGGACTTAGCATATCTTCTAAAGATGTATGAATTGTAGGACATTTTGTTGCATTTTCCAGCGCCAAAATAGCTAAAACTAATTTAATTCCGGACTCTGTTCCATCCCATTTTATTGACGGCTTTAAAAATCTTGGAGACACATATTTAAATAATGCAATTAAAGGTATATTATCATAATCGGATACTATATACCCTAAAGCATCATCTATTAAACATAAAATCTTATCTTGATTTTTAAACCTAGATAGAAAAGGAATATGAAAAAATGTAGTTAAAGCATGTTTGTTTGTGAGATCATATAGTGGAACAAATTTAATTTTATTACTATCTAGAGTAAATCCATATAAAATACTCATAGAATTGTTTTTATTAAACATTTCATCAAAGTATTTCTTTTGATTATCTAAATATGTATAGCACATATCTGGTAAATGACCATTACTATATGTATCAAATCTCCCATCTTCTTTTTTAATAGATAAAATTAAATTTCTAGTAGTGAAATCACTAAATTTAACATCAGATTTAGCTATAGCTGATCTAAATCTAATTTCTTCACCTAGTGTTCTTATTTTTGAGTCTTCTACGACATGCATAATTCCCTTCCTTTCGATGTAATTCTAATTATTCCTTTTACTAGAAGAAAAGGTTCTACTTCTCTTAAAATTGTTGACCTATCTATTCCTGATCCCCAAGTTATATTTGTAAGACTAGACCTTCCTCCAGCACTTTTTAAATATTCTAGATAAATTTCATCTAGCTTATTAATTCCGCCTTCTTTTATATTTAAAAAATTTGTAAGAAGATTTCTTAGATCATCCATTTCTTGAGGAACCCCTCTATTTTTAAATATTAAATTTAATCTTTTACATAGTATCTTAGCAACTCTAGGATTTAATCTAGACCTGGAAGATATCTCTGCTACATATTCATTTGATATATTTTCTCCCAAACATTCCCTTACTATTTGAGTTATATTTTCTTCTGAATAAGGACTGAAAATAAATTGTATGCACCTATTAAGAAGAGGTTCTTTTAAATCACCACTCTCATTTGTGGCAAAAATAAAAGTGTATTTTCCAGAATCTAAGATTGGATATAAAAATTCCGGGCTTTCGAGAGTATGAACTTCATCTATAAAATGAAATCTTTTATCTCTTCTAAATTGAGGAACTAATTTTCCATCTTCTGGTAGATACATATAAGAATTATCAAATCCTAAATAATTTAAGCATAGAAAAGCTAGCGTAGTTTTTCCATATCCACTAGCTGCTCTGAATAAAATATTTATATTTTCTTCAGAATTTTTTATTACTGGGAGAATTGTATCTATCTCTCCTATTATAGATTCTTGACCTATAAATCCCATTCATGCTCCTCCTAATTTATGTCCATGTATAAAGTTGGAATATAAATTTGCAGTTTGTTCATTAAGACCCGGAGCAGAATTTCCTTCAAAAATAAACCATTCTTTTTCAGTATTATTCCATCCGATATCTAGAGCATAAAAGTTTTCTGTCCCCAAAACATTTTTAACTTTGCCTAATATCTCATTAAGTTTAGGAAATTTTTCACAGTCAGCTACCAAAGAAAAATGGTATTTTTCTGAAGTTCTGATAGGAAATTCATCTCTTTCCACACCATCTAATAAAACTTTCCTGAATATTTTTACAGGATTTCCACCAATAATATGAACTCTAAATTCATTTGAAACAGGAACCCATCTAGTCCAAAAATTTCCTCTATTAGGAAGCCATTCCTGAAGATTTCTACAAATAATAATTCCTTTTCCTTTACAGGAATTCATATATTGTCTTACAACAATTGGAAAATCTTCTTCATTTGGAGTCTCTCTTGAAAATAGAGGGGCATTTATTTGATTTGATAGTAGTAAATCTGCAAAAGTTTTTTTATTTGAAAGTAGTTGAATAAAAGATACAGTATTTAAGGAAATATCGTTTAAATAACTACCAGCACAATTTCCGTACCTAATTACTGGAGCTTTTTTTCTAGGTTCTGAAGTAACAAATAACTGTAATCCATGCTCACTAAAAACATCTCTTAGCAATCTGGCAGACGGAATACTTTTTTTACTAGCTAAAATGTAGTCCATTAATTTTTCCCTTCTGTAAGTGATATATCTACATATGCTTGTCTTAGATTAGCAAGTTCGTCAAACATATATGGAAAACTTAATCCAGTTTTTACATTTAATTCTATGGGAGAAAGTTCTGATGCTTTTTTTCTAAGTTTTCTCCATTCTCTAATATAATGTTTCTTAGTATTTTTTACAACAAAATTTAATACATCATCCACTAAGCATGTAATGTCATCATCCTCACATTCTAAAAGCCCTTTCCCAAAAAGTACGCTACACATTCTATCAAGATAAAGTAAATCAATATCGTACTCTCTTAGAAAATTAAGTATTTTTTCGGCATTGGAATTTTCTGCACCTCCAACATATCCTACGCCTTTGGGAGTATTCAAAAAGCCTTTTGAATTAAAACCTCTGGCTGCCTCACTATTCCACACAGATTCCCAAACTTTTTTATTTTCTTTGATTTCCCCAAGTTTTATAAGTTCTAATCCGTTTATTTCAAAAACAGTCTCAGGAGGAATTTCTTTTATATCAGATATAACAATATCTGGTGGATCATAAGCTTTTCTTTCAAAGATAGCTGGAATTAGTTGAAGATCATTTACAAAATCACTCAAACCTCTTAAAAGAGATTCTCTTTCAGTATTTATTACCAGTCCTCCATTATATACCACATAAAATAAAGTAGCACTTTCCCCTCTTACAACATAATATTTCTTGTTTATTCTATCATAGATAAGAAAAGCAAATTTACCTGTAAATAATTTCATAGTCTCTGCTAAAGCAGTGTATAAATTATCTCCAGTAAAAGCCTTATCCAAATAGTATAGAAATATTTCTGAGTCTATCTTATCATTTAAGTCGGGATTTTTTATCTTGTCATCTTTTAAATCTAAATGACCATTATGTGCAAAAATTAATTTATCTGTTTGAAAAGGATGGGACTTATCTATACTTTTTGTTTTCACATTATTAGTAAAAGTTGCTCTACGAACATGTGAAATAATTGGAGATTTACCAGAAATATTTCCTCTGATAATTCTGCCTAGATTAGAAATAATATCAGCCGGAAGATCGGTTTTCCAAATTCCTGTTTCTGGAACGAAAAATCCACAACCATCTCTATGTCCGGCAGAAGCGTTTATTCTTATTTGATTTAAAAGATAAACGCTATTCATAGCTTTATTATTAAAGCTAATATAAGAAAGTTGACACATTAACCATGTTCTCCTCTTAGTACATGAATATCTACATAATTTGGCTTTGATATTCTTTCTTCAACCAGGGGAATACTTTTTCCTTTGAAAAATGTAGGAAGACTTCTAGAATAATTTAAATGTGAAAAAACATATCTATCATCTAGTTTTGGTATTGGAGATGTGAGTAAAATCTTTTCTAGAATATAAACATCCCTATCATCTAATTCAAGAAGTTTAGCAGTTCCTTCTAACAAATTCATATTATGCTTAGGGTCTGTTACAGAAAATACACTATTACTTCCCAAATAATCTGAGAATTTTAAGCTCTTAAAATTAGCTACGATAAATTGCACAAATTTTTGACAAAGTTGTAAAGTGCTGTATAAATAAAAAGGATTTAAAGAAGTATTAAAAATTCTAAATTCTAAAGTTCCTTTATATTCTCCCCAAGGACACATGGGATATAAATTTAACCAGGAATATCTAACTGGCTGGTATCTATGATTATAATTAGCCAAATCACCATAAAGACCCCAAAATTCTTCTAAACTATGGGTAGCCAGTAAATTTTCTATTGAAAAACATTGTACATGTCCACCATGATAATAACTAACTACTGCCGGCCCTCTTCCAGTAATTGGGCGACAATAAATACTATCATTTTCTTCCCCCCTAAAAGAATTTCCCATTCCTCCAAGGTGAAAAAATAAAGACTCTAGATTTTCTCCTAAAATTAAAGCAGCTTTTAACATTCCCAAATTTGGATTTGGCAAACTTATATGATAATGAATTCCTGCTCTGGAAGAAAGAGCATCTTCTCCATTATCTCCTAAAAAGTCGGTAAAACTTTTTAAATTATCTAAAAGTCCATCATTATTTAAAATAACGGATGTAAATTCTGTCCCTAGAGTGATATTGCTTTTAGCAATATAGTTTAAAGCTCTGGAGTCAGAATTTCTAGATAAAATAAATCCAAGATTTGTTATGTAGGCATCAGTTTCTATACTGGCATCATGAGTTTGCCTAAAAATTTCTTGAATAGGACTTTCTCTCAAAACATTTGGATGGATTTTTGTACTCTCAAACTCTATTCCAAATGTTTCTCCAGTAGAAACTATTCTTCCACTTGTTCTAGCTCTTCTAATTAGTTCTTCTGAAGTTGTTGGCATTACTATTTTTCTCCTAATGCAAAAGTTTTCTTTCGGTTTTTGTGGAAAAAAGAAATAAATTTCCCCCTCAGGAAATAAAATTCCCCCTTTTATTTCCTTATTACCTAACTCGACATAAGAATAGCAAAGTCTTGCGTCTCCTTTATATTTTTCAAGATGGGTTGGATCAATTCCTCAAATTCCTTTTGAGAATATCTTATAGTTATTCTTTGTTCCATTTCTTCAAATTGATGGATAACACAATTATTTACTTCAATAAGTAATACTTTATTACCCATCATTTTTTCTCCTACTATTTTGATCTTTATCCCAACAATCTTTTATTTTTCTCTTCCTTTCCCTTCTAAATAAATTATTAAGCCATTTAGCAAATCTTTTCCAATTACTAGAGTTAATATCTAACTCACTTTGATAATTCTTCATTGTTATCTCCATAGAAAAAATTTCTAATTCTATTTCTATACTGAGAAATAGTTTCTTTGGAAACCAAGACGTTAAACTTTTCTAGCAGTTTAAGATTTTCTTTTAGTCTCCAATAAATTGTTGGGTGATAATCTTTTAGAGCCAAATCTTGCTCTAATTTCTGACGGACATATTCCACTCTTTCTTTATCTGTTACTTCATGATTTATCATTTTTTCTCCTATTTGGAAGATTTTTCTTACGGTGGAACAAATAGTCTGCAACCCTGTGACAGATTGCAGACTGATATTTTTTATAGCCTATACTGGTTCATTTCAATTAGTAATGCCTGAAAAAATATTGCTATTAGCAAAGTATAAATTGCTCCTAGCATATTTTCCTGAAAAAAATAATAACTACTTATTATTAAATTCAGGAAGATTACTATATTTATAACAGCTTTTAACATTATAAAACCACCCTTTCATATCTAGGACTTTCTACAATATCTTTTACAATCTGGATGGGTGTAAATTTATCCAGTTCTCCCTTTAACAAATATTTCATAATGCTGGGAGAATATCCAGAAACTAAAGCTACACCTTTTTGATCTGCTTTTCCAGGAATACCAGAGCTATTTCTTACATTCCAAAAAACTATTCTAGGAATTTTATAGCCAAGATACTTATACTTTTCCTCAATCATTTCATAAGCCGTAGGATTAAAATTTCTTCCTGTAGCCTGGTCAAATTGCATATCTGAAATGATTAAAATTGTTGATGGTAAATCTTCTGGAACTAATCCTGCTCTTACGGCTTGATTTAAAATCAAATCAAAAACAGCCGCAAGATTAGTATTATATCCCCACTCCGCTCTTCCCAGAGAATTTATTTTATTTCTTAAACTGCCCTTTAAATATTGCAATTTGGGCTGTCCAGAAAAAGTAATAAACCCATCTTTAAAAACAGATTTATTTTTCTGAGATAAATAAATTCCCAAAGCAATGGAAACTTCCATCGGTTCTCCATTCATACTGCCAGAGACATCATTTACAGTAATGAAAGAGCCTTCTCCGACAAAATCAGGAAGTGCTTTCCACATTTCTTCCAGAAGTTTTTCTTCAATATCTTCTAAATCTCCGCTTAAAAACTTTCTGACAATTTCATGCGGATAAAGCACTGAAGCATTTACTTTTTTCTCACCTTTTTGCAAAGCTTCAATATAAGCCGCAAATCTTTCCGGGTCTCTTTTTGGAAAAGCTTTGCGGTATTTATACATAGCTCTACTGGGAACATGCTCGTAATTTATTTTTTCCCACTCTCTATTGCACATGAGAGTTTCTACAACTTCTGTATTTCCTGCCAGAAGTTTGCGATACTCTCTTGGAGTTAGCCCCCAATATTTCATAAGCATTTTAGCAATTATGGACAAACTTTTATTTTCTCTTGGCATCCATTTAGCACAAAGTTTATCTCCAGATTTTAGAGAAAACAAAAGAAAATCCATTACTTCTTTTTCTATGGGAGTTTCTAATCCTGCAAAAAGATCATCCCATCTGCCGAAATACGGAATATTAGGAATATTTTTTATGGCAATTTCCGGGAGACAAAAACAAAGTCTTCTAAATAATGCTCTGAAAATCTGTCTTTCTCCCTGACCGCCTCTAACATCTCTCAAATAAAATAAACTTCTGAGAGTTGTCAAAGGGTCTTCGGCCCATGCAGAATTAAATAACTTTACTATTTCTACATTCATTTGATGAGCAGAACGGGAAAGTCCCATCCCATTTCTGGAAGCTGCCATTCTGTAGAAAAAATCTACTACAAAACTTCCAGAAGTAGAATGGGTCGCCATTCCATTTTCGGTAAGAATATCTGCGGTAGTTATTGCGTTAAAAAATTTATTCATTTCCTTCCTCCTTTAGTCTAGATTAAATCCTATGAAAGATTTTCCTTCTTGAATTTCTCTTATCACAAATCCTCCAACTCCTCCACATCCAAAATAAACATTAGTGAAGAAATCAGGAACAAAAAACCCATCTGCATAATCATCTTCACACATAGCTTTTTCAGGAGGACTGTACCAAAAATGAATTTCTCCAGTATTTCTGTCTTTTAATTCTCTTTTAGTACAACCTTTTTCCAAAAGAAAGTTTTCTGCTGTTCTTTGTTTTTTAAAGAAAAGACAGGGAATTTCTACCAAATTAGGCCCATGAGCAATTATTACAAACATTTTATTTTCCTTTTTTTTTCAGATTACTAAGTTGTCTCAACCTAATCTTTACACAAGATAAAAAATGTGCTGTTTGTAATCTTATATTTTTCTCCTTTTTACAGTCTGCTGTTTGGTTAGCATTATAAGCATATTTTTTGCTGTTAGCAGACTAAAATTAATCAGTATATGGAACAGGAATAACTTCTGGTAAATCTTCCCACTCAAATTTTTTTAGTTTCTGTTTTACCTTATGTCTGTATGCTCTTTTCAGACAGGTAATTTTATAGGGATTTCCCCACTTTTTTCTGCCATATTTACACATTCTGCATGAGCAAAATTTTAATTTCATTTATAACCTCTAATCATAACCCAGAAACTTTTCTGATTCAAATGTTTGAAATAAAACTTTTTAATCTCTAAATTAAAGTTTAGAGATTTGGATAGATTAAATAGATAAAAGATTTTATTTAAGTAAGACTTATATTCCTCTTTACATCCGCAAGGAAATAAAATAAAATCTTTTTCATACTTATATGCAGAACGTATAATCATACTATGACATCTACAAGCCCAAATTCCTACCAATAAATCAAAATCTTTTCCCTTAGATATAGTAAATTTTTTGGGTTTGTGATTTCTATATTCTAATTGAGTATCAAAGGAAAATACATCCATATTTGCTAGATATACATTTTCCATTGGCTTATTCCATCCAGAACAAATATCGGCTATTTTCACATTTTCTGGATATTTTGCTATTATTATATTTCTAACTTCTTGGAATCTATTTACAGTATCCATGATACTCTCCTTTAATTAAAAATATATACCAGAAAATATCTATATCAGATTTCTGTTTTCTGAGCCCGAAGGCGAATCATTTTTAGTTGCTGTAAGAAATCTATAGATATTTTCTTGGATATATCTTTAAT